>CETI01130116.1_pt1 | contig 37685 bp, 33 predicted proteins | sample 361441 | NCBI WGS metagenome assembly CETI01 (sample SAMEA2622478, study PRJEB7988) | marine metagenome | biome: marine biome (ENVO:00000447); feature: deep chlorophyll maximum layer (ENVO:xxxxxxxx); material: "saline water (ENVO:00002010), including plankton (ENVO:xxxxxxxx)" | depth 90 m | reverse complement strand
CCGCTTGGCTCCATCATGATTTTCGCTAGTTATACCAATTAGTTTGACCAATTTATCATAACAAAACGATACGTTTTGATAAGGTAAAATATGGCAAAATATGACCCCTCTGCGACACCTCTGCGACCAGTAAGTCTTGCAAATAGGTATTTTGGGTATATAGTAACTGTAATTCTTACAGGCTATGCTAAAGCTGATATAATTAATTATCTTTATTTATAATTTAATTAAAAATCTTTGATAAATAATTTAAAATAAAAACTTTAATTGTTAAATTTACTCATGCTAAATTTAAATATAGTAATTTAATTTCAAATCAGCAATGGAAGAATTAATCTCAAGTCCTAATACTTATGCAAGCCTTCAATTATCATTTAAAGAGGGTTTTATTATACTTTTTTATGCCTTTCTGGCTGGCTTCCTAATAAGGTTTCTCTATATTAGATTTAGTAATTCATTTTCTTCTAAATCTGCATACGCTAATACCCTTTTAATGGTCACTGTATGTGTCGCAAGTCTTATTGCAGTGGTCAAATCATCTTTGGCTTTATCATTAGGTTTAGTTGGAGCTCTATCAGTAGTACGTTTTAGAACAGCTGTAAAAGAACCATATACTCTTTCTTTTATTCTATTTTCTGTATGTCTTGGTATTGCAATTGGAGCAGGTCAAAACATGTTCGCCCTTTCTGTGGGCATTGTAGGAACTTTTATTTCAATATATGCAAATCAAAGGGCTTTAAAGGGAAATAAAAAAACAGCTAAAAATAATGAAGTTGATACTCTTTCCATTAGTGCTGATAATGATGAAGCAATTTTCAAAGCATTAGAAGTAGCTTCTTTCAGTGTGAAAACATATAGTATTAAAAATATTAGCTCTAATCCAAATTCCGAATGCTTGGCAACAGTGGGAGTTTATATTGAATCAAACGAAATTCTAAAAAAAATAATTAAAGAAATTTCAAAACAACCAGGAATTAAAAATGTAACTTTTTACAATAGTCCTGTTTAGATTTATCAATGAATTTAATTTCAAATTATAAAAATTTTTCTTTAAAGAAATTTTTAGAAGTTCTTAAGAATAAAAAGAATTTTAATATTTTATTATTGCTATTTTTACAATTTATTTTTTTAATAGCATTATTAATTAATCATAGAAAGTTAGTTGAAGCTTATAAATATCTTAAAAATATTGAATTATCAGATATTAGTCTTTATTTGAAGGATTTAACAACTTCTTATGATCTAAAAAATCAAATAAAAACAGTTGATCTACAAATAAACTTTAAAAATTTATCTAAATTAGATTGTTTGAGACAAAGGAGGAACGATTGTGGAGGAGATGCATGGGCAAGAGGAAAATTAAAAGAAGGCAATCAAATATATCCTATTAAACTTAAGGCAAAAGGAGATAGAGATGAGCTACATAGGAAAGATATAGAATCTATGAGCTTCAAGGTTGATATAAGAGGTGAGAAAAGGTTTTTAGGGATGGAAGAATTCTCCATACAACATCCAATAATAAGAAATTATACTACTGAGCTTTTGGTTTCCAATATTGCCAAAGATAATGGAATTATAACTGGAAGAAATAGCTACGTTAAACTTTATTTAAATGGAGAATTTAAAGGATTGCGTCATATAGAGGAATCACCTTCAAGAGAATTGATTGAGGCCTCCAAGAGAAGATATGGTCCAATTTTTTCTTTACAAGAAAATATTAGTGATATTTTTGGGGAAACTCGTTTTGATTTAGCCGACTCAAGGTTTTGGGCTTCGCAAGACTCAAAACTATCAGAAAATAGTCTAACAATTTTAGAAATAGCCCAGCAAGAAAGCTCTTTAATAAATAAATATTTTGATCAAAAAAAATGGGCAACTTATTTTGCTTTGATGGATACTTTCCTTTCTTATCATGGCAGTATTCCAAAAAGTGTAAGATTTTATTTGAATCCGACAAAAGGGAAGTTTGAACCAGTTTTTTATGATGGACATCATGGAGAAGGTTCTTTTCAAGATTTTATATTAGCTGATTTTATCCAATCAAATGAAGATATCATTTCATGTGGATGGATTTGCATTTATAAAGATTGGTATAGAGCCTTTTTCCTAAACGAAAAAGAAGTAAATAAACAATTTTATATTAATTATTTTGGAAATTTGGAAAAGCTAGTTTCTGAAGAATATGTAGAAAATGTAATTGATGAAAATATAAATAATTTGGGAATTTTAAGAGGGCATTTATATAGACAATTTACACCTTATGATGGAGTTTTTTTTAGAGGTGATATCCCACATATATTTAAAATATCAGTATTAAAGAATCGCATCAAATATATTAGGAATTTGATTTATAAAGCTAAAACTAATGAACCATTTATATCTACTAGTGAAAATTCAGATTTGATTTCAATTTTAAATCAGTCATCAAAGTTACCTCAAATAATTAATTTTGTATGTGATAATGTTCGAACGAAGGAATTGATTCTTATTAAGGGTAAATCCTTACTTATAGATTTAAAAACTATTAGCCCTAATTGCAATAAAGATAATTTTTCTTATACCATTGATAGATTTAATATAGTTAAAAAATTAAATGAACAGAATTTAGGAAACTTAGATTTTAAAAATAATCTGAGAAATTATTTATCAGAAATTTCTCTTAATACACCTAAAGAAGAAATTAATCTTTCTAATATGAAAAAAATAATAAAAAAAGACTATAGTTTTATAAATAAGAAAATCATAATTAATGAAGATATAAATTTATGCTTATCAAATAAAGCTTTGCTTAAAATAGAAAATTCTGAATTTATTTCTCCAAATAATAAAGAAGTTATTATTTCAGGTTGTAGCTCTCACCCAGGATCTATTCTAATAAGTAATTCAAAAATAGATTTAGACAGATTAACAATCTCAAACCTTGGGTTAATTAACCAGCCATTAAATATCCTTTATAGTGGATTCAATGTAGTTAACTCAGATTTTAAAATCAATAGTCTGAATCTTGATTCATCTAATACTGAGGATGCTATAAATTTCATAGATTCTAAGGTTAGAATAAATTCAGTTTCTGCTGAGAATATTTTTTCAGATGCAATAGACTCTGATTCTTCTTCATTAATAATCGATAAAATAAATTGTAATAAAGTTTCTAATGATTGTTTGGATTTATCATATTCGGAAGCAAAGATAGGAATTGTTAAAGGCTTAAATATTAAAGATAAGGCCGTAAGTGTAGGTGAAGCTTCTAATGTTTTTATAAAAGAAATTAACGTTTTTGAAAGTGAAGTTGGACTTGTAGTTAAAGATTCATCTAAGGTATTCGTCGATAACATTAATCTGTATCTAGTAAAATTGCCAGTAGCTACATACATCAAAAAACCTGAACTTGGAAGTCCTTTTGTTACTATTAATTCGATAAAATCAAAAGACTTAGAAAATAGTCTCATATCAAAAGATTCAAATGTACTTATAAATAAAGAACCTTATATAGGGAAATTAGATTCAAAAGTTATATCAAATATGTTATACGGGAACATTTACGGTATTAAAACCATAAGATAATGAGATACGAAAGGAAATATATTTTAGAAGAAAAAAATATTTGTATAGTCTCAAATCACTTAAAGACATTAGGTTTTTTTAGAGAATATCCAATAAGAGAAGTCAATAGTATTTATTACGATACGATGAATTTTGCGCTTTTCAATTCTTCTGAAGCTGGTTATTCTAGTAGAGCTAAAATTAGAATTAGATGGTATGACAATTCTGATAAACAACATCTTGAATATAAAATTAAAGAAGCAGAATTAGGAAAAAAGAATTATGAAAACGATATATCTATTTTTGAAAACTGTAGGCAGATAAATATGATTGATAAATCTTATTCAAAACTAATTAATAGAAACATTCCAAAAGTTATTGACTGTATTTATTACCCTAATTTAGCTGTTTCTTATAAGAGAGATTATCTTATCTCAAGTGATCATTTAACTAGATTAACCTTTGATTATGATATAAGATTTGCAAAAATATTAAATTATGGGAATCAATATAAAATTAATTGTTGGAAGCCAGCTGAAAACTCTGTATTGGAAATCAAGTATAACGCAAAAACCTCAAATCAATTTTTTTTAAGTAAATTAGCCGAACAATTAAACCTCAATCTCTCTAGGTTCTCTAAATATTGTCAAGCTGTCCAATATCTTTACTAAAAATCTATAATAAATAGGTTGTTAAATTTTGAAAGATTTTTGATAAATAAAATGAATCTAAAAACAACTTATAAAGTTGATTTATACTTAGTAAAATTAAAATATTTAATTTATATTTTTCTTAAAGTTTTCTATTAATGATCTAAATCTTATTTTTTTTAGATGATGATTTTAATGAAATAGATGCAAGATTAACTTAAGGTTGGTATCTTCATAATGGTCAAATAGAGAGATATTTAAAATCACTTAACCAAAAGAAAAAGTAGGTGTTTTGTTAGGTATTGTTAATATTGTTATCCCTGCGACCAACTTAGCAAAAACAGTTGCAAACACTAGTTATAGCTTACTTGAGTACCTACATGGCATGCAAGGGGGCAGCGGTTCGAGTCCGCTTGGCTCCATTAGGTTTTCTCAGTCACAGCAATAGATTACAGAGAACTTACGGTATTCGATCAGAAGACTAAGAAAAGGGTGCCTAAATGAAGCTTCTTCTTTTGAATAAATCACTTGGAGAATAACTCTGGTTTTTACTCTTTGGTTATAAAATTGCAAAACAATAGGATAAAATTTCCCAAAATATGTATAAACATGACCACTTGTCTTGGAATCAAATATTAAATCAATTATTTATAAATTAAAATTTTAGAATATAGAATATATGAAAGGAGCAATTATTGAGCCTTGTTACAATACTATTAAAGGAGCTAACTAATATTTTTTCTGACTTTTAAGAAATCCCAAATATCACCAATAAGTTCAAATAAAGCTTCCATAATTAAAAATCTTTTTAAGTTCCATATTACCATCTTTTTTGAATTTACGATAAGTTTTGAGAGGCTCTTTTTTTATTTAATTAAGGGAAATGAAAGTATATTTCTACTTTATTTACTAATTTTAGTTATTTTCAATTAGGTTAAAGGACTTCATTCAGAAAAAGGTTTTTATTATTAGTAATGAAATTAATTTGCTCATCTGATAGGTAGTCAGTAACCTGATCAATAATAGTTTTTGAATTAGCTAAATTTTTTCTAATACTTATAAGTTCTTTAACCATAAGCTTCATTCGTTTTGGTTTTTTTATTTTTAATGTTGAAATTAGTTTCGTGTTATCACCAATAACAGATTGGGGTTCATATTGACGAGATAAGGAAGGATCCGTTAATAGCAAATTATTTATATTTAGATTGTATTCATTACAAATTGAGCTAGCAAATTCAGCCACAGTATAACCTACTCCTGTGCAAAGATTAATGTCTATGGGGGAATCCAAAAACATTATTAGGAGCATATAATATACATATTCGACAGCAAAACCCCAATCTCTAATGATAAATGGATTACCTATAATTATATTTTCTGATGATCCAATTAACACTTCGTCAACTTGAGATAATAGTCTTTGGAATAAAAAATCTTTTTTTCTTCTTAATGATTCATGAGGGAAAAGAATTGCACTAGCAAGCCATAATTGTTTCGTATTTCTAAAAGACTTAATTAAATTATAAGCTAACTGTTGCGCGCATCCATAAGGATTACAAGGGGATTTATTGCTTAATTCGTTTCTCGGATCAATAGATTCAGAATAAATTTCTGAACTACTCGAATTAATTAATTTAATTGGCCAATCACATGTTTTTATAATATTAATTAATCTAATTATAATAATAGCTTGGCTTGAAATAGTTTCTTCAATTTGTTCCCATGATCGACTTACATATGACTGTCCACAGAAATTCATTATATTTGTGATTTTGTAATCCTTAATGATTGAATCTAATGAATTATGTGAATAGTCAGTTTGTATAAATTCAAAGTTCTTATTATTATATATATTTTGGAGATTATCTATCTTTTTCGAAGTATCACGAGTTAATCCTATTACTTTGATTCCTGCTAATAGTAATATTTCTGCTGCATATGAACCATCCTGTCCTGTAACGCCAGTAATACAAAAAACTATTTTCATATGATTGAATAGCCGCCATCTATAGTCAATGTAGAACCTGTCATGTAAGAATTATTGTCGTCTATTAAAAATAAAATACTTGGTAAAACTTCTTCAATTTTCATCATTCTATTTATTGGTACTATATCTGAATAGTTCTTAACAAATTGCAAATTCTGATTATTATATATACCTCCTAAAGCAAGTGAATTGACCCTGAATTTAGGGGCATAATGAGCGGCTAAATATTTAGTTAAAGATATTACCGAGCTTTTACTTATTGAATATCCAATTGCTTTGGATCTATTCTCTTCATAAATTTTAGGATTAGGTGATAGGAGTCCATAAATTGAAGAAAAATTAATTATATTTCCAGTCTCTCTGGTTTTTATGAACTCACTGCAAACAGAGTATAAAGAAGAAACATTTACGTCCATGTATCTTTTAAAGCTCTCTAGAGGTGTAGTAGATAAGGATGTTTTTTTCGATTCTTTATTGTCAATATGATCATTAATCGCAAAAGCGTTTATCAGGTATTTTGACTTATTATTAATTGACATTATTTTATTCACTATATCCTCGTCCTCTAGGTTTTTTTCCATATCGTAGCCAATAACATTATATCCACTTTTATTGAGTTCTTTTTCAAGGTATCTACCTATAAATCCCTTGTTTCCAGTTAAAATAATAGATTTATTCATTTGTTATTAATTGCAACTCTTCCAAATGAATTAATCCTAACTGGCCCATTAAGCCTACTTCTTGTTGTTCCATCTTTATCACATTCTTTTATTAGTTTGAAAACTTTTATAAGAGCTTCACCAAATGCAGAAAGAGCTTTCTTATCATGACATGTATTCGCATATATTCTATCAGCTGACAAAATTCCATATGATAACATTTCCTGAGTATATAAAGTTAATGATGCTTGCCATTCATTAACATCTAATTCAAAAGTTGTAAGACACAAAGAACCATCAAATGAAATTTTAATATCGTTTTTATTCGCAGCATTAGTTAATAACTTTCTAATGGATTTAGCTACTTTAAGAAGCTTAGATGGAGAATTTATTTCTTTCATCTTTTGTATTGTCGCTAAGGCAGCAGTTGGCCCAATACGGTCAGTCCAGTAAGTACTACTAATAAATGTTTCTTCAGCCTTTTCCATTATATTTTTTTTGCCTATTGCTGCGGCCATAGGTATTCCATTAGATATAGTTTTTCCAAATAATGCAATATCTGGATAAACCCCTATTTTCATATGATGTCCACCTATATATTCTCTAAATCCTGATGTTACCTCATCAAAAATTAAAACTATATTATTATGAGTGCATATTCTTCTTACTTTATTTAAAAATTCGATTGAAGCCTCTTTACCTCTTAAAGGCTCCATTATAAGTACTCCTATCTCATATAATCTTAAAAGATTTTCAAGTTCATTTATATTTCCATACTCAAAGGCATGAGTTAACCCTTTCATTTCATTAGGAACACCTAATGGATTGAGCCCTGGCAATAAATGTCCATTAAGGTGCTCAGAATCAGACAAGTTTGCGCTTAAGTACCAATCGTGCCATCCGTGATAACCACATATAGCTACATGACTTTTATTTGAATAAGCTCTAGCAATTCTTATAGCAATAGCATTTATTTCCCCACCTGTTCTTGCATATTTGACCATACTTGCCCATGGATGTAAATCTAATAATACATTCGCCAATTCGACATCTTCGGGGGCGTTAAGTGTCGTTAGATTTCCTTTGCTAATACTTTCTTTACAAGCTTTAATTACATCATCATCACAATATCCTAGGACATTAGCGCCGATCCCCACCATTGTGAAATCTAGGTATTTATTATCATCTAAATCCCAAATTTCACACCCCTTAGCTCTTGAATAATAAGCTGGCCAATTTTCAGGTAGATAAAGTTCAGATCGCTTGCCAAAAAGATTAGTTCCATTTGGTATAAGCTTCTTTGCTTGAAGATATAATTTTTGTCCTGATTTTTTATTTTTCATTTTGGCTGGCTTTATTAAAAAATCGTTTTTAATTTACCTGGAACATTTCGATACCAATTAATTCCATTGTATTTTGAATTAATCAATGATAATTCAGGTTGATCCTTTAAAAGATTTAGAATATCATCAAATCTAAATGAAGTTTCATAATCAAATGATGAATATACTTTGCTTACAAACTCCAAATCTTCTGGATAATCAACTGTCCATCTATGAGTCTTAAACATATTACCCTTCTTATTGGCTAAATTAAAGATATTAAAATTTTCAGGATTATCCCAAATATAAGGGAAGGTATGTTCTCTTTCGTGCTTTTCCTTCGCTTTTGCCCAAGCAATTTCTAGAACCTCAGAAGTTACAGCTTCTACATCTAGTCCATCCGGGAAAGTAGGTGGATGATAATTACTTGCATAATCAATTGATTTTGAATCTTTTATGCTAGTTACTATCTCTTCGATAATTTGAGGATCCGAAAATGGACAATCAGAGGGGATCTTTAATACATAATCACCTTTATAAATTTTATTTGCCTGGTAATGTCTATCAAGTAAATCATAAGTACTTCCTCTAAAGCATTGCAATTGATTTGCTTTACATAAGTCTTCAATGTCATTGTCTTCTTGTAATTGCGTAGTGATAATTACTATCTCATCAACATTGTTAGCTTGCTCTACTCTATCAGTTAACGCTTTAATATAAGACTTATTCCCAAGAGTAGACATTACCTTCCTTGGAAATCTTGTACTTCCAGTTCTACATTGTATGTATACAACAGTTCTTGACATTAGTAAGTAATCTCCTTGATATCTAATAAGGATTGCTTAAATCCTAAATAGTTATTTAGATGTCCTTGCCAAACTTCTATTACTTTGATGTAAGGAAGTTTAATTACTTGATTAAAGAATTCTTTTTGTTCCTTCGATAGCTTTGATAAAGGCTCCCCTTCACCATCAATGCATGAAGCACCTGCCAGGTGTATGTGCTTGGCAAGATCAAATGATTTACACATTAAATATAAAACTTTTGGTTCTAAAAAAGAACACATAAAAGCATGAGATATATCAAGACAGTAAATACAATTAACTTCTTTCATTATTTCTAAATCTTCAATACTATTGAATAGTTCTAGCCTTACGGAACCACCAAAATACCAAGCAATAGGAGGTAACCATTGTGGCATTAAAATATTAATTTTATTAATGCTATTAGATCTACAAAAGTCATTTACTTCTTTAATATCATTTAATTTTGAGGAGTGTCTTTTTGAAAAACTTCCTACTATAGGCACTTGATTTTTAGTTATTGAATAAAGCAATTTAGAAAGTTCAATACAATTATTAATTATTTTTATACTCAGAGACTTAATAGAATTGTCTGAGGAAAATGGATCAATAATTGTATTACTATTGATATAGTCAGGTAAATGTATGCTGTATTTTCTGTCAGGTGAATAATTTTCAGCTATTAGGAGATCTGAAGATAAAACCTCTATAAAGGAAAGATGTAATTCTTGATAAGTCACTCCAGTTTCAACAAAAATTTCATTTGAATCATGAATGCGAACAGGCAAAGAGATTTTCCTTTCACTTAACCATTTCTTATCAAAGCTATATTTGGAGTGTTGATTTTCAAAATGAAAAGAGCACAAAGAATCACCTTTTTTGACATCTCTAGTTAGTTTTTTCTCAAAATATTGCTGAAAATTTGAAGAGCTCAAACCAATTTGAGGAGAACGCCATTTTATATCAGTATTGCAAAGTTTCTCACCTTTATTCTTATTTAAAACTAGATATGGAGATCTGCCTAAATTTTGTAAGTTGATCATTTCTCCTGAATTTAAACTTCTAGGAGCATTACCAGTCATAGCTAAATCCATTTCTTTCGAGAAGAAACAAAGGTCTTTAAATTCATCCGGTGTAGAGCTAGTGGAATGATCCAACCCCCATGATTTTTTATCTAAAGTAATATGCCTTTCAATCCAATTGACTCCTATTGATAAAGCTGCGATACAGACTCTCCAATCTAAGTCATGAGATGAATAACCAACTTGATGAGGCCATATCTTCTTTAAATGAGATATATAACCTAATTTAGAATTGTAAATTTCTACTGGGTAATTACTAACACAATGCATTAAAACAGTTCTTTCTTTATCTAATAAAGGGAGCCTTTTTGATATCTCACTTTCATTTAGACAGCCTAATGATAAAGCTACTAATTTTCTATATGAATATAACTTATTAATCAAATTCTCATTGCAGAATTCTACTGAAGGTACTTTGAAAAAATCAAATATGCTTATTGAATCTCCAAAATCCAAAATATCTTCAGATGTAAAAAAACTAATTCCTGCCTTAAGGTGGAATTCGTTTTTTGATTCATTAGCTAAAATTATTATCTCTTCAGGAGTTAGGTAACACCTGTTGATTTCTGATTGTAATAGTCCATCGCCAATCTCTTTTGCGGAAGCCGAAGTATATGCGCGTGTTAAGTTTCTGTATTGAAATTTAATAGCGTCACAGCCTGCTTTATAAGCTGATTCAATAAGTAACCTGGCTATATCAATTGAACCTTCGTGGTTAATCCCAATCTCAGCAATAATCTTTGTTTTACCCACACGTAGCCAAAATAAGTTTTTTTTATATTAGCAATTTCTCATGTAAAATGCACAGTTCAGGAACATTCTTAACCGGTAATATATGTATTCTTTTATAAGAATAATCAAATAGTAAGAATCTAAAATATTTTTTGGAATGGGAATTATAGTTAATTTTGATCTATCATAATAAGTAAGTTATTAAAACAAAGAATAATAGAAATCCTTTCAAATTTATAGCAATTAAGAGATAATATTCTATTCAGGGAATAGTTTTGATTTTGGAATTTCTATAATATTTCCTTTATCGATTGATATTATTGTATCACATTTTTTTAATGTAGAAATCCTATGCGAAATTATTATCACTGTTATCTCTTTTGAAATGCATTCAATCGAGTTTATAATTAATTCTTCATTTTTATGATCTAAAGCACTGGTTGCTTCATCGAGTATCAATAAAGAAGCATTTTTGTAAAATGCTCTAGCCAAGCCAATTCTTTGCCTTTGTCCTCCGCTTAACATTGCACCTCTTTCGCCTGATTGACTATTGAATCCTTCTGGTAAACTTAATATGAAATTGAGTAATTGAGCCTTAGCGGCTGATTCTCTTAACCGACAGGAGTCAATTCCATTCTCCTTTGAGCTAAATGCAATATTATTAGCAATGCTATCGTCTGATAGGAATATACTTTGAGGGACATGAGCTATTGATGATCGCCATCTAATTAGAAATTCATTTGAATTTTCTTGGTTCAAATTTATTCCATCTATTAAGACCTCTCCATTCATTGGTTTAAGTAATCCCATTATTAAATCAACCAATGTTGATTTTCCCCCTCCTGATTGACCAAGAATCCCAACCTTTTGCCCAGCCTTTATAGTGTAGTTTAGATTCTTAAATATATATTTTGAATTCTTTGAATTATATTTAAAGCTTAAAGATTTGAGAACTATATCATTTTTGAGCTTGAAGGGTTTGTTGTTTTTAAAGACTTCAACGGCTTCAAGATTAAGCAGTTCATTTATATAAGCAAAGCTTAATTTCGCTGCATTCATGTTTGCCCAACCTGAATAAATTTGTTGCATGGATGGGAGCAATCTTTGTGCTGCTAATGCAATCGTACCTAGTATAGGTATAGTATACATTTGCCAGTTGGGCGTGTTATTAATTATCATTGCTAAGATAGTTATGAATGCAAGACCAATCAGCTCTAATACATATTTAGGAAAGGCAGCCAAAAATGTAGTAAAAGCAAAGCTAGTTCTTAATATATAGCTATGTTTCTTGAATTTATTGTAATAAATATTTTGACTATGATCAAGTATTATATCTCTAATAGCTCCAAGACCTTCTTGTAGAGTTTTTATTTGATTAGTTCTTGCACTAGAAACCAATAAACTATTATATTTGATTCTCTTTTTAGCCCATATTCCTGTCATTATATATAAACCAGAGAATAAAAATAATGATGAAATTGCACCCATCGGATTCAATAATATCAATCCAAATAATATAAAAATCACTACAATAGTTGCAGTTATTAACTGCATTAATGCAGTTAATCCTCCAATAGCACTATCAGTATGTCCATTTATTGTTGAAATTAAAAAGCTAGTATTTGCTTTTTTATGAAATTCGTATGGTTGATTTAGAACTTTTATATAGGATTGAGAGCCTAGTTCCGCTCCTATCCTTGAGGTAAGTGCACCTCCATACCAAAGAACAAATAATCTTAGTATTGTTGATATACTTAGTGTTAAAATAAAAATAGCACCCATTATATAGATATTACTAATATCTATATAATGGGTAATTGGAAAAGGCAATTTATTATCAATTACACTAGCAGCATCATCAGGTGATTGTAATACATATAAAAATGGCATAATTAAAGCTAATGTTAATAATTCAATTGCCCCACTTATAACCATTGCGATCAAAAGAAAATATGATTGACTTTTCTTTCTATTAGATATGTATGTCCATGATTTCCTTATTAATTGGATAGCATTCAGATTATCGTAACTACTCTCATCAAAGTCGATTACTTTATCCATAAGGCCTTTATTGAATGAAAACAATTTAACTAATTAATCAAATTATAATAGATTCTCAATATTGTAATTTGAATAGTTTGAAAAATAAATATTTATCTATATTCTTTTGCAGTATAAAAAGATTAATTTTCTATTAAAAGATTTCTTTCAACGAATCTTTTAATAGCTTCTCTACATCATTCTGATTGGCATGCCTCATATTATTTACGGCTCTTTCTGGATTATTCATTTGCCCTTTTAATGCAAGTATGTCATTGATATTTGTTGGCAAATAAATCTTCAGCTTTTCATAAATATTTAATGTCAGAAATAATTTTTTTAAATGTTGTGCCATATGTTCTATGTCCTTGAACCCTAACTCTCTTGACAAAGTTAATAGCCTTCCATCATCTTCTTTTGAATTGAATAATAATAATTCTATAAGTGTAAAGCTACAAGCAAGTCCATGAGGTAATAAATAGTTTGAAGTTAAAGGATAGGATATTGCATGAGCAAGAGCTGTCTTTGTTGTTGATATTGCCACTCCTGCAAAACAACTGCTTTTTTGCATATTTTTTCTTGCTTCTAAATCCTTTGGATTATTGATTAGTCTTGGGAGAGCTTGCAGCGCTAATGAAATCGAAAGTGTTGCTATCCCTCTTGTTTCCTTAGTTGCATTTTTATTCCATATAGATTCAAACCCATGGGATAAAGTATCTAATCCGGAAGTTATTGTTATATCTATTGGCAATCCTAAAGTTAATTTGTAATCTAATAAAGCTATTTTCGGACGAATTGATTCTGAATAAATTGAATACTTTTTTAGCTTTCCCTTATCCCAAATCGTTGCAAAAGGAGTGACTTCAGCTCCGCTACCAGCAGTAGTTGGAATTACTATTAGTGGAATGGAATTAACATTGTTTTTTTTTAATCCTTCAAAAAGATATTTAGATAGGTTTTTGAAGGAACTATTATCTATAAAAAAAGATAAGACCTTTCCCGTATCTATAGCACTTCCACCACCTAGAGAGATTATTGATTTAATTGATCTACTATTAAACCTTTCTATCCATACTTGAAGTTGATTTATACTTGGATTTGGCTCAACCTCATCAAGGATAAGAATATTATTTTTTCCTATTGTGTCAATAAATTCATCAACCATCCCTCTTGCTTTAAAACCTGGTGTAGTAACTAAAAGTGTATTAGAAGTGGAAATCTGGTCCTTAAAGTATTCTTTCCAATCATGAAAAAGTAATTTTGTTGGACAACACAACTGAACCTTGTTCATATTTTTAATTAATAATATTTGCCATAAATTCGTTTTTATTATACAAAGGAGTTTTAGTTGGCCTTCCTAGATTCATTCTAGATCCTTTCTTAACTAATACCTCTATTAACTTAGGTCCAGTATTTAATGGAAGAAATTGTTTTAATTTTTCCTTTAGTCCTTCCGAAGAATCTACCGAAGCTATATGCTTATATCCGCAGTTCTTTGCGATTAAAGGTAAATTTATGTCTTGAGCAACTGTTGGTTGACCTCCAACAGAATCGTGTGCAGCATTATTAAGAACAATATGAACGAAATTTGATAAACCAAGAACTCCTTGTATAGCCATAGATCCAAGATGCATTAAAACAGACCCATCTCCGTCTAGGCATATTATATTTCGATCTGAACGAGATATTGCGAGACCTAATGCAATTGAAGAAGTATGCCCCATGCTTCCCACTGTAAGAAAATCTCTATTATGATTTTCACCTAATTCAACTCTATGTTCAAAGACTTCTCTTGATGCCATACCAGTAGTTGATATTACTAAATCCTTATTATTTATATTCGATAAGGTAGTTTTAATAGCTTTTTCTCTGGTCAATGTATAATTTGATGATTGATCTTTTTTTAAACTATATTTAGAAAATGAACCTTTGCGAACTAAAATTATAGTTGGAGATTGAGATTCTTCCATTGATTCAAATGCTTTTATAAGGGTATTTTCAGTATTTTTTAATTGTGGCCCTATCTCAAACCAATTAAGCTCTAGTGCCTCTAATAATTTTGGGGTTATTCTTCCTTGTTTAATATGCTGTGGCTCGTCTTTTATCCCTGGCTCTCCTCTCCATCCTAAAAGTATAATTAATGGAATTTTATATAGTTCTTTATCTGCTAGAGATAGTATTGGATTTACTATGTTACCAAGCCCAGAATTCTGAAGATATACTAGAGAAGGTTTCCCTGTCCCTAAGTAGTAACCAGTTGCTAATGCAATAGCATTACCCTCATTAGCTGCGATTAAGTGGTTTTGATTAGGGACATTATCTGTAATATAAGCACAAAAATCCTTTAAAAGGGAATCAGGGACACCTGTGAAAAAATTAATTCCTTTTCTTTGAAAGAATTCACAAGTAAACTTTGGTGAAATCATTTATTAATTTGTACCAGGAATTAGATTTAAAACTTCCTTAATGTACATCATTTCACTATCACACTCAGCAGAACGGCCATTCTTTAAAATCGACTTTGCTGTTTTAGTCATTTCAGGATAGGCACTTCTTAATAGATGATTTGCATAAATAACTATATTTACTCCCATGCCAGATAATTCAGTTTCTGTTACTTGATTATAACTTGATGGAACACATATAAGTGGCCTTCTATTTTCTATTTGATTATATTTTTCTATAAATTCAAAAACTTCATCAGGTGATTTCTGCCTGCTATGTATCATTATTCCATCTGCACCTGCATTAATAAAAGCTTGCGCTCTTTCTAAAGCATCAGCCATTCCCTTTCGTAGAAATAAGCTTTCAATTCTTGCAATTATCATAAAATCATCAGTAGCTTTTGCCCTTTTCCCTGCTTTAATCTTTTCTAAGAAATCTAAAATGCTTGCTTGTGTTTGTGGAACATCATTACCAAGAAGTGAATTTTTTTTAAGTCCAGTCTTATCTTCAATAATTACAGCAGAAACACCAAGCCTTTCTAAAGTTCTCACAGTAAATATGAAATGCTCCAATTGCCCACCACTATCAGCGTCGTAAATGATTGGCTTGGTTGTAACTTCAAGCACGTCGTTTAAAGTGCTAATTCGAGAGGGAACGTCCACTGCTTCTATGCCTGGCTTGCCTTTCGCAGTGCTATCTGTAAAGCTGCTTCCCAACATTCCATCAAATTCTACTTTCCCTTTATCGGTTTCTAAAAAGGTATTTTCTACAATTAAACCAGTTTATGCATTGTGTATATCAAAGAAACTAAGCAAGGGTTTTGCCGAAAGCAGTCTACTTAAAGATGCTCTTCTAATTTCAGGCGTGCTTCCTACTTCTTTAATTGCATTATTTAATTGCGTTGAAGAAATGTTTTTCGTATAAGGAACTTCAATTAATTCGCTACCCCATTTTTTCAACTCTTTCAGCATTAGTTTTCTAGTCTGAGCTTGTACCCCTTCTCTACAATCGTCTCCATGAACAACATAATCAGGCTTCAACTTTTGAATATTAAATACATAATCTAAAGTTTCTTGGGGAATAACCTTATCAACGCCTTTTAAATTACTAATAACTTCATAACGTCTTTCGCCAGTCATAAAAGAAAGTCTTTTATGACTGGCGATTGCCTTTTCTGTAAGCAGTCCAATAGTTACTTTACCTAATTTAGATGATGTTTTAATTATATTTATATATCCAGGATGAATTAGATCAGCACTCATACATAGCAACATAAACTAATTTGTCGATAACTTACGCAGCTTAGATTTTGTTTGAAACAAATTTCCTAAATTTTAGCATACATTCCAAGCAATCTTTTATATCTATAAAGATTCATCAAAAATGTACATGATAATTAAAAGAAGTTATCATTTCGATCTAGTTTTTTAATATTATATTATTGCTATCTATATTTTAATATTCTCACATGTTATGATAATTAAAAATTGTATTAAATATTATGAATATCCCCATTCATAGGATTAGGGCTAAAATTAAAAATAAGTTTTCAAGTTTAAAAAGAACTATTGTAATAAGAGGAATTAATAGAACTAAATTCAGACAAATAGACAAATCAGAAAGCGTACTTTTCTGGAATAGTGGAGCAGGAGGATGGCCTGATTTAGCATATATGGATGCTGTCATAGCATCATCTTTGAGACTTAGAGGACACAAAGTACATTCAACAATCTCCGATGGAAGTTATAGAGCTCATTCCAGTAGATTTTACAAGATAGGTTTAGAACCTGAGAATTGTAGAAAAGATTCAGATAAGTACTTGAAAGAATCTAAAGGAATTATCAATGAATTTGGGATAGCACACAGTTTTTTTGGAGAGTATTTAATACAGGATGACAAGGATAAAGCTTATAAGATTGCTAAAGAAGTTAGGTATGAAAATTTATATGAATTCAAGTACGAGGGGATCAATATTGGTAGAGATATAAAGTCATCCTTAATAAGATTTTTAATGGGTAAGGAATTTTCTTTAGAAGATTCTGAAATACTTATTGAATATACTTATGCCGCTATTTTGAATGTGATTGTCCTTAATAGAGTGATAAATAAAGTGCAACCAACAATAGCATTTATGTCTCATGCTATCTACGTTGATTGGGGTCCTGCAATGCGGCTACTTTTATCTAAGAATATTCCAGTATTTTTCTATGTTCAAGGGAGAATGCCTGGTACATTTTTCTTCAATAAGATAATTAAATCCGATGAACTTTCTCCGGATAGTTGTAGCATTGAAACATGGGAAAAAGCAAAATCTTTGAAAGTTTCTAATGAAAATAAACAGAAGGTAGATTTATATATGAATAATAGATATTTTTCTAATTCTTGTTCAGATATTGAATTTGATCTTGAAAATCAAGAAACAATAAATGGTTTTAAAAATAGATATAACTTGACTTATGAAGAAAGACCTATTTGGTCAATATTTACTCATATTAGTTGGGACAATTCTTGTGATTTTTCGAGACAAATTTACTCTTCTTATGATGAATGGCTTGAAAAAACATTTCAGCAAATAAAAAATAATTCTAATGTAGTCTGGTTAATAAAAATACATCCTGCTGAGAAAGACTCACCATCAGAGTTTAATTTTGCCAAGAGAATGGAAGGTAAAGAGTTGCCGGAAAATATTAGGATTGTAGATTTTGATGAAAAGCTAAGCCCTTTTTTATATCAAAATATGATTGACGGGGGAGTAACTGTATGCGGTAATTCTGGCATTGAATCAGCAATAAAAGGGAAACCAGTTATTCTTGCGGGGAGTTCTAATTACTCTAATAAGGGATTTACAGTCGATTGCAGTAATGAATTAGAATATTTTAAAAATTTGGACAATGCTCATAATATTTCACTATTAACTAAAGAACAAATTGAACTTGCATATAAATATTCTTACTTATACTTATTTAGGAAGCAAATAAGACTACCTATTTTTCATGATTTAAAAAAGAAATACTTTTGCATTCAAGATTATAGATTAAAAGATATAAAACCAGGGGAGGAAAAAAATCTTTCTTTTGTTTGCGATAGTATTATAAAAAAGGGAGATTTTGTACTTCCTGAGCCTCAATATCTAGACTAAAAAAGGACTTTGCCTCCCATTTATATTTGCAATTTATGAGAAAATGGTATGACAGCATTAAAACCTTAATCTAATATGTAAATATGATTAAAATTTATTTGAGGTAATTGCTAAACATGACAGATAAAGACATCTACTTAAGTATTATAATTCCTACTTATAATAGATCTAAAGACCTACTTAGGGCGATCTCAAGTTTTTGTAATCAGAAGAATTTTGATTACAAATACGAAATCATAGTTTCTGATAATAATAGTAGTGATAATACAAAGGAAATAGTTCAAGAATATATTTCAAATAATCCATTAAATATCATTTATTATCATTTCGAACCAAATCAGGGAGTCCATTATGCTCGAAATTCGGCTGCGAAAATCGCTTCAGGCAAAATACTTTACTTTACTGATGATGATATGGAGGCTGATGAAAATCTTTTAAACGAATTAATTTCGCTTTTTCAGCTTGAACCGCGTCTTGGTACTGCTTCAGGATTGGTTTTACCAAAATTTGAATCTAATCCACCTAAATGGGTCCAAAAAAATCTAATTAATCACTATTTAAGCCTTACAGAGCCTAAAATACCTTTTCATTTACTAATATCATCTGATGATTTTGGTGTATATAGTTGTCATCAAGCTGTAAGAAGGGAGGTCTTTTTTAAAGCTGGAGGATTTAATCCAGAAAATACTAAAGGTGTTTGGCTGGGAGATGGAGAAACCGGTTTAAATATTAAAATAAAATCAGACAACTGGCTTTTTGGATTTAATAGAAAGTCTATTATTCATCATCATATTCCCAATTCTCGAATGACTCTTAATTATATACTTAAGAGAATGTCTAATCAGGGTTATTCTGATAGTTATTCAGAATATAGAAAATATAGAAATTTGAAGAAGTTAATATATAAATCTCTTTCTAGAAATATATTTGCCTTCCCCAGGACCCTATTACATTTTATTAGAGCAATAATTGGACAAAGATCTTTTATTATGCTTTTGGGAAGATTATTTTATTATCATAGTAGAAATATTTATGACATGAGAATTATATTTAATGCAGATTTTAGAAACATTGTATTGATAGATGATTGGCTTATCAACGACTAGAGCTAAATTTTTCTTTTTGAATTAAATATATTGCAAATATTTTAAGTTTATTTGTTAAGAACAATCTTATTCTAAATTTACTACTAAATTTCAATTGGCATTGTATTATAATAACTCAAACTATATTTGCATTAATAGATTTATATTTACATGATTTTTCATAAGCCTATCATTAACATAGTAACGGGAGGAGCTGGTTTCCTAGGTTCACACCTTATAGACCGTTTAATGGATAATGGGGAAGAGGTTATTTCTTTAGATAACTATTTTACAGGTAGGAAGGAAAATCTTAAGAAATGGATTGGTCATCCTCGTTTTGAGATTGTTAGACATGATATTATTGAGCCTATTTTTCTAGAAGCAGATCGAATATGGCACTTAGCGTGCCCAGCTTCACCTATCCATTATCAATACAATCCAATAAAAACTTCTAAAACTAGTTTCTTAGGCACATATAACATGCTTGGGCTTGCAACAAGAATTAAGGCAAGGCTATTACTTGCATCAACTAGCGAGGTATATGGTGATCCTGAAATCCATCCGCAGCCAGAAGGATATCGAGGAAACGTTAATCCCAATGGGATTAGGAGTTGCTATGACGAAGGGAAAAGAATTGCAGAAACACTTTGTTTTGATTACCAAAGAATGCATAGCACACAAATTAGAGTAATGAGAATTTTCAATACCTATGGCCCTCGAATGCTTCCAGATGATGGAAGGGTTGTTAGTAATTTTATTGCCCAGGCGCTTCAGGGAAAGCCTTTAACAATCTATGGGAATGGAAATCAAACGAGAAGCTTTTGTTTCGTAGATGATTTAATACAAGGAATGATATCTTTTATGAATTCAGACCATACTGGCCCAATTAATATTGGAAATCCTGAGGAATTTTCAATAAATCAATTAGCTGATTTAGTTATAAATAAAATCAATCCATCATTAAAAATAATTAAAGAAACATTACCTGCAGATGACCCTTTACAACGTAGACCTTTAATTGATTTAGCTAAAAGTGAACTTAACTGGACTCCAAAGACTTCTCTTGATGAAGGTCTGGATTTAACTATTTCTTATTTTAAAGAGCTTTTGAAATGCAATTAATTAAAAATGAAATTAAAAAACGAGATCATGCAATAAAAAATATTTGTTGCATTGGTGCCGGTTATGTTGGCGGACCTACGATGGCCGTTATCGCTGATAAATGTCCCCATATAAATATTACTGTTGTGGATGTAAATAAAGATAGAATAGATTTTTGGAACCACCCTGATGTTAATAATATCCCTGTTTTTGAACCAGGTTTATCTAATATAATCTCGCGAGTTAGGGGGGTAAACCTTCATTTCAGCACAGAAGTTAATGATGAAATTTCAAAGGCTGATATGGTTTTTTTATGTGTTAATACTCCTACTAAAACTAAGGGACTTGGTGCAGGCAAGGCTAGTGATCTTAAATGGATCGAAGCATGCGCTCGTCAAGTAGCTAAATCAGCAGTTGGGCATACAATTGTTGTCGAAAAAAGCACACTTCCGGTAAGAACAGCTAAAACAATACAGACTATTTTGGAGTCGTCTCAGCCATTTAATTCGGAGAGTAATGGAAATAAAACATTTTCAGTATTATCAAATCCAGAGTTTTTAGCTGAGGGAACAGCAATTAAAGACCTTGAGAGCCCAGATAGAGTTCTTATTGGTGGAGAAGACAACCAAGCAATTAATTCTTTATCAGATATTTATAGTAATTGGGTTCCTGACTCAAAGATTATAAAAACTAATTTATGGAGTAGTGAACTTTCTAAATTATCAGCGAATGCCTTCTTGGCTCAAAGAATTAGCTCAATCAATTCTATTGCCGCTTTTTGTGAGGCTACTGGTGGAGATGTTAGAGAAGTAGCTAAGGCTATAGGCAGTGATAATAGAATTGGCTCAAAATTTCTTCAGGCTGGACCTGGATTTGGTGGGAGTTGTTTTAAAAAAGATATATTAAATTTAACTTATTTATCTGAATATTTTGGTTTAAAAGAAGTAGCAAATTATTGGGAAAGTGTTATTGCATTAAATGAATGGCAAAAGCAAAGAATAGCTAGGAAGGTAGTGGATAATCTTTTTGGTACTATCAGCGGCAAGTCCATAGCAATCTTAGGTTTTTCCTTTAAAGCCAATACAAATGATACAAGAGAGTCACCTTCAATAGATATAGCTAAAAAACTCCTTGAGGAAGGAGCTAATTTATTTATTCATGATCCAAAAGTTGAGAAAAATCAAATAGAGAAAGATCTGAATATTCCAGAATTTAAACATTCAGACTATGATGAAAATATTTTAAGAGCTAATAATGAAGAAGGTAGTTGGATGTATAAGAAATCTATAAAGGATGCCTTGTATAATGTCGATGCTGCGATCATTTTGACCGAATGGAATGATTATTATAATATTAAATGGGATGAATTATCTCTAAACATGAGAAGACCTGCTTGGGTCTTTGATACCCGTTCAGTAGTAAAACCAGATGAAATCAAGAAAGCAGGATTAAATCTTTGGAGATTAGGAGATTGATTATTTAAATGATTTCACCAACATATTTATAATGTCTATTCCTGACCAATCTAAATACATTCACAAAGTTGAACATAATGGTCTTCTACTTGCGCTTATTTTAAGGACAGAATTTAATAAAGAGGGAATAGAATTTTTCACACCTAGTAATTTCTCTCAGCAACTTGGATATATGAATAGGCCAGCAGGATATATTATTGCTCCACATACTCATAATTCTGTACCTAGAGAAGTAGATTTTACAAAAGAAGTCCTTTTTGTTAAATCAGGTAAAATGAGAGTCGATTTTTATGATACTAATCAGAACTATTTAGAAAGTCAGACCCTTATAAAGGGAGATGTGATTTTATTAGCCTATGGTGGGCATGGTTTTGAAATGATTGATTCAACTGAGCTAATTGAAGTTAAGCAAGGACCTTATGCAGGTGATAGGGATAAAACAAGATTTGAGGGAATAGAATCTGAGCAAATTAATAGAAATTAAAGTAATTATTGATTTTTAATTTATGGAAAATATTTTTAAATTATTAATTAATAAGTATAAATAACAAATCAATATGAATGAATTTTAGACTTTATCATATTGAAGGAAGAAGGCCTTATGAACTTCATTGATGAGGTGTTAGAATAATATTTAAATAAATTCATTAAACTAGTATTTACATATTTTATAAGTGACTAATCTATTTGATGCTATTAGTAGATATTATGATCTACTTTATGAAGAGAAGGATTCTCTATCTGAAAGCAGATATGTAGATTCACTTCTTAGGAAATATGGTGGTCAAGTAAAGTCTATTCTTGAATTCGGCTCTGGAACTGGTCGTCATGCTTCTCATTTTGTAGAGCTTGGTTATCAAGTCCATGGTATTGAAAGAAGTAGTAAAATGGTAAATAATGCAAAAAATATTGAAGGATTCATTTGTGAGCAAGGCGATATCACAAAATTTGACTTAAGAAGAGAGTTTGATGCGATAATTTCTTTATTCCACGTATTTAGTTATCAGATTGAGAATAGTCAAGTCCAGTCAATTTTAAATAATGCTAGAAAACATTTAATAAAGGGAGGATTATTTATTTTTGATGTTTGGTATTCTCCTGCGGTGATCTTTCAAGAGCCTTCATTAAGAGTCAAAAGACTATCTAATTCTGAAATATCGATTACTAGAATTGCAGAGCCCATTTCATATCCTAATGAAAATAAAGTCGAGGTTAATTATACTTTTTTTGTTCAGAATAAAAATAATGGAGAATATCAAACTTTCACAGAGAAACATCCTATGCGACATTTTTCTATTCCTGAGTTAGAATTTTTCGCTTCACAATCAGGTTTCAAGTTGATAAAAACGGAAGAATGGCTAACTGGTGAATCACCCTCTGAGAAGACATGGGGAGTTTGCTTTGTTTTGGAGAAGACATGAAATGATCCAATCTGTTCCTGTTAATGAACCAGTTATTGGAAAAAGAGAAAAAGAGCTGGTTCTTGAATGCCTAGAGACTGGATGGATTTCTTCAGAAGGTCCTTTTGTTAATAAATTTGAACAAGATTTTTCCAAACGAGTTAAAAGGAAACATGGCATTGCCTGCTCTAATGGAACATGCGCTCTAGAACTAGCTATTAAAGCTTTAGGTATTGGAGAAGGTGATGAAGTTATTTTGCCCAGTTTTACTATAATTTCTTGTGCTGCCGCAATAGTTAGAGCTGGAGCTGTACCAATAGTTGTTGATTGTGATTTAAGACATTGGAACATGAATCCAGATGAAATTCTGAATTCAATCACATCAAGAACAGCTGCAATAATGATAGTCCATATTTATGGTTTACCTGTTGATATAGATCCAATATTAAAAATCGCCGAAAAATTCAAACTTTTTGTAATTGAAGATTCAGCAGAAATTATAGGAGGTAAATATAAAAATCAACCATGTGGTTCATTTGGAGATATAAGTACATTCAGTTTTTACCCTAATAAACATATTACGACGGGAGAAGGTGGGATGGTCGTGACAAATGATTCAGATATTGCGAGTCGCTGTAGATCACTTAGAAACCTTTGTTTTCAACCCAATAAAAGATTTGTACACGAAGAACTTGGTTGGAATTATCGAATGACAAATATCCAGGCAGCTTTAGGTATTGCTCAACTTGAAAAACTGGACGAATCATTAGAGAAAAAGATTTGGATTGGGAAAAAATATCTGGAGTTTTTAAAAGAAGTTAAAACAATCCAACTACCTGTAGAAGAATTAAGCTACGCAAAAAATATTTTTTGGGTATTTGGACTTGTTATAAAAAATGATTTACATAATACTAAAAATATAATTAACAACCTGCGAAAAATGGGAATAGGGACAAGACCATTTTTTCACCCAATTCACAAGCAGCCAGTATTTATAAAAAAAGGGCTTTTTAAAAATGTCAAAAAACCAAATTCCGAACTAATAGGATTAAATGGATTTTACATTCCCTCTGGACTTAAAATTAATCTTGAGCAAATAGAATACGTTGCTAATACTCTAAAAGAAATGCTTAAAAATAAAGACTAATGCCAATTAAAGTTGCAGTCATATTAGATCAAAAGATTAAAGTTGGCGGTGGCTACCAGCAATCAATAAATGCAGCACTTTTAGCTAGTAATTTACCTAAAGAACTTGCCACTATAAGCTACTATACAATTATAAAAGAAGACATAAATAATCTTAATTCATACGGGATGAATGTTAAATTATTACGATTAAATTTAATAAATAGACTTCTATTAAGGATAGAAGCTAATCAAAGGTACCTATTATTAAAATACTTTCTTAATACTTTTCTAAAATTTGATTTCCTAGAAAGAATATTAGCCAAAGACAAGATAGATTTAGTATATTTCTTATCTCCAACTAAATTAGCATTGTTTTTAGATAAAACAAATTATATTTATACAGTATGGGATCTATGTCATAGAGATCATCCTGAATTCCCTGAGGTAAGAAATGAAGATCAATTTGAAATACGTGAAACAAATTATAGAAAAATACTTCCTAAAGCAACTGCCGTTATTGTAGATGCAGAAATATCTAAGAAAAATATAATAAATAGATATAAATTGGATTCTCAAAGAATATTTATTTTCCCTTTTGAAGCAGGACATAAGAGTAAAACTAAAAATGATATAAATAAAATAAGTATAATAAAAAAATTAAAACTAAGTTCACCTTATATATTTTATCCAGCCCAGTTCTGGCCTCATAAAAATCATATCTATATTCTTAAAGCTTTAAAATATATGGAAACAAATTATTCTTTAATAATGCATGCTGTTTTCTGTGGATCAGACCAAGGAAACTTAAAATATATTAAAAAATGTGTTGAAGAAATGGAGCTTAATAATAGAATTCATTTTACTGGATTCATATCAGACTTCGAGATAAAAGATTTATATCTAAATACTCTTGCACTAGTGATGCCATCATACTTTGGGCCCACGAACCTCCCCCCCCTCGAGGCATTTGAATTAGGAGTTCCAGTTGTCTATTCCGATATACCAGGCATGAAAGACCAAGTAGGTAATGCTGCTCTTTTAATTAATTTAGATGAACCTGAGTCATTAGCCTCTAACCTTAAAATGCTTTTAGAAAATCCAGAACTATCAAATGATTTAATAAATAAAGGTTATGAGAAAGTCAGTAATTCTAATAAAGAAATAGCAGTAAATAACCTAATAGATATTATAAAATCATTCAAAGCGAAAAGAGCATGTTGGGAATAAAAATAATTAATATTGTTTATTATTAAATATAGATTATGAATATAACTTATTTCTCAAGAAGATTAATATTTTCATCTGGAGGGGGGGAACAATGTGACTGGTACTTAATTGAGTTAATAAAAACCAAAGGCTATAAAATAAATTTAGTATACGAAAAGAATAGAAAACTAATTTTTCAAGAAAGAAAACGAAATTTATTTAATAAAATAAAAGAGGAAATTTATGAGTTATATTTCTATTACAAAAATAGAAAATTCTTTATCAATTCAGATCTATTAATTTTTACGGGTCGATCATTATCAGTAGGAATTATCTGCTTCATAGTTGCTAAAAAGTCTATACATAATATTCATGGAGAAACCAACAAGATAGCATTATGGTTACTTAGAAAATCAAATACACTAATATTTTTCTGGGGAAACTCTTTTGAGATGAGTGGCAAGCCTAGATTAAAAAGGTCAATTAATAATCTTATTCCTTCTTCAAAAACAATCCGTAAATTAATTTTAGAGAGAGAAAATAAATATAAAAAGATTATTTCAATAAAAGATTGTAATAAAATAATTTGGGTTGGGAGACTAGAACCTATAAAAGAACCTATGCTTTGCATAAAAACAATTGAGTATTATTACGAACTCAATAAAAATTTTACTCTTGATTTAATCGGAGACGGATCATTAAAAAACATTATAGATAATTACTATTCAAACATGCCTAGAGATATTGCAGCTAAAATTTCTATAAGAGGGGAAATAGAAAATGAAAACATAGAGAGCTATTATCAAAGTTCAAATGTGTTATTGATCACATCCATAACTGAAAATTTTCCATTAGTAATGATTGAAGCATTAATAAATAAAACCACTATCATATCAGTTCCTATAACAACATTAGAAAGAAGTCCATTCTCTGAGTTTATAAACTTCACGAATAGTAGAAATCCTAAAGATATTGCCGAATGTATTAATAGTAAAACCTTTAAGAAAACAGACAGAAGAAAGATCAATGACGTAAGAGAAGATATAATAAAAAAATATAATATACAAAAAAATATTATTTTAAAATGGTTCGAATAATATTAAGAGATGATGATCTTAATTCTAATTGTTCTTATGAGGATAGTGAAATATTCAATTCAGCAGCCGATGTATTTGATGAAGTTGTTCTGTCTATAGTCCCTTCTCCAAGAGAAAATTCTTTAGTTGGTTCTCAGAAAAAATATTTCTCAGAACTTGAACAGAGTCCTAAGTTTATTAAAGAAATTCATACTCTACTTAAAAAAAATAATATTTCGCTTTCAATGCATGGTTTAAATCATTCTGGATACGGTGAATTTGGAGAGAACATTGATATAAATAAAATAATGTCAACAAAGAGAGATATGGAAAGACTCTTCAATGTGAATATAAATACTTTTACACCTCCAAATAATATTTTAAACAAACATAATTATCTAAATCTCCAAAAGGTAGGTTTCAAACGAATTATATCAGCTTTTTCAAATTGGCCTTTTGAAAGACCTTTAAATTATTGTTATATAGATCATTTCTTAAGATCATCAATATTAGCAATTAGAAAGAAAAAAGATAGAAGAGTACTTAGAAGACTTAACTTTAAAACAATGGAAGAGTATCCATCTTTTATTGCTTATACTAAAGAAAATCTAGAGAATATTATTGATAATATAATTATAAGCAAGCCAAAAAAAGAAAGCACAATTGTTATTGCAACTCATTATTGGGAGCTCTGGAAATCAATGCCCAATAAACTACTTTCCTTACCAAATTTAATAAGATGCCGACTAAAAAATTAACTATTATAACTTCTACTCTAAACTCATTAAAAACTCTTCCAGAACTAGAGAATTCACTTAAAAGACAAAGATTTCAAGATTTTGAGTGGCTAATAATTGATGGTGGATCAACTGACGGAACAGTAGAATTCATTCAAAAGCATACTCAGGGGAATCTAATTTGCTCTGAAATTGATAAAGGAATATATCATGCTTGGAATAAGTCTATCCCTCATATAAATGGTGAATGGGTGTTATTTCTTGGTTCAGATGACTATTTTGAAGATGATAATATACTTAATGATTTCCATACCTTTAGCCAAAGCTTACATCCCAAAGAATATGACATTATTTATGGAAAAGTAAAGGTTATTATGCACAATAAAAAAATAAAAATATATGGTAAAGAAATTAATAATGTCAGAAGAGAACTGTCAAAAAATATGTGCTTTTGTCATCAAGCAACGTTTCATAATTCTAAATTATTTAGTAAAATTGGTTGTTTTGATGAAAGTTACTTTATTGCAGCTGACTATGAGTATCTACTTAGAGCAGAAGATCTAATCAAAATTAATTCAATATTTTTTGACAGATGTATTTCAATTATGGGGGTTGATGGTATAAGTTCTAATAAATATAATGGTATGAAATCTGCAATAGAATCATTAAAAGCAAGATACAAAAATAAATTTAATCCAATTAGTTTACCATGGTTAAGACATTTTATAGGAGGATTATTCTATCTATTTTTGTCTAAGTTTAGAAAGAATAAATAAGTAGGAATGAACGAAATAAAGTCTAATCATAGAATTATTCAAATAGTTAGCACACCTGACGGTGGTGGTGCAGAATATATTGCAAGAGAACTTTGCATTAATCTTCGAAAAAAGAATATAGATTGTCAAATTATATATTTTTCAAACCCAAAAAATATAAAACTAGAAGCATGGGAGATTTGCTTAGGTGATTATAAAGCTTGGGATGTAAGAAACTATTTTCTCCTTTCGAAAAAGATCATAAGTCTTAGAATAGATTCAAAATTAATATTACATTCACATCTTACATGGCCTTTCCTTTATACCTCTTTACTTTTGAAGAAAAAAAATATGCTTAAAGTTTATACAGAACATAATACATATAATCGAAGAAGAAAATATAGTTTTTTAAGAAATATAGAAAGATTGCTATACCAAAGATATGATTTCATATTTTGCATTAGTGAAGCAACACGTAAAAGTCTAGAATCATGGTTAAAGTATAAATTTAAAAAAAGATGTAAAGTTATCTATAATGGTTCTCGAAAAATAACTCCTAGAAATTGTATTATACATGAGAATAAAAAACTTGATATAATATCAATTGGCTCACTCACAAATCAAAAAGGATTTGATATTTCAATTAAAGCAATTTCTTATTGTAGAGATATTGTAAATTCTTATAATATACTGGGGGAAGGAAAGGAAAGAAGCAATCTTCAAAGAACAATTTTAGAATTAAAATTAAGTAATAAGATATTTCTAAAAGGATATAAAAATGACATCAAAAAATTTTTATATAAAGCAAATCTCGCAATAATTTCTTCTAGATGGGAAGGGTTTGGACTAGTTGCAACAGAGTTTCTATCTGCCGGTATTCCTATTGTATATTTTAATGTTCCAGGATTAAATGAAGTTTTAAGTGGATGCGAAGCTGCAATTGCTGTTAATGATGTTGATGCAAAAGAGCTATCAAATGCAATAACATTAGCCAAACAGAATCTTGTAGCCAATGCCTACATATACGACAAAGCAATAGAACATTCTAATAATTTTACAAATGAGAAGATGGTAGACAATTATTTAACCTCTTACCTTAATATTAAATCTTAATGCTAATCTATTTAAAGATATCATGTATAAAGGGAAAAAATAAATAATTGGGATAATAGCTTGTTTATATCTAATGCTAGTCCCTATATTATAAATGCCTAATAAATATTGAATTAAAATAAGAAGTATCAGAGCGGGCAAAAAGCCAAAAAAGTAAGTAGCTCTTGATTTCTTTGTTTTCCTAACATGTTGTAAGTAAATAAAATTTATATATAAGCCCAAAAGGAGCGAAAAAGAACCTTCCAAGAAAAGTATAAATAAGACAGGATTTTGATTGATTTCATTAGGCAATAATCCAATTAAAGACGCAGGCAAGGCCCAAGACAAATTTGTTAATAAATCCCCCGGTGTCTCAAAGTCCAGGAACAAACGAGACGTAGAAGCATCAACATTAGAAAGGAAATGCAGCTTCGCAATCATCAAGAAAACAATAATGTATTCAGAAATTTTCTCATAAAAGAAAATATATGTTATTAATATCAAAAGCAGACTTGTCAATGAGAAGCTCAAAAAGAAAACAGATGGTGAAATATCTCTCAGGGGTTTAAACTCTTTTATTTTATTTATAATTTTTTCAATATTAATAGCAATATATATAAATAGATAAGAAGTAAGATATATAGGTTTGATAAGAAAAATAAACAAACAGCTTACTAAAATCATCAACTTTTCAAAATTATTAATCTTAAAGTAAGTACTTTTGGAAAATATATATACTAAGAATAATCCAAAAGGAATAATAATTGCTTCTTTAGAAGCAGCAGCCTGCCAAATCCAAAAATGAGGTATAAAGAATACAGCTAATGTTGCAAACTTCTCATTACGAGATAGATATTTATAAGTAACTCGAAGAGTTTTATATAAAAATATTGATGAAAAGGCAATTGGAACTAAAGTAGATAATTTACCTGGTAAAATATATTGAAGTATGTTATAAACTCTATATGTAATATTAGTATTTGAAAATAAATCACTTTTATCACTAGAAGCATTTCCTAGATAAAGTGCTTGGTCTCCAAGACTACCAACCATCTTAGAGTATACAAATTGAACAATCAACCAAAAAGCAAAGCATAATATGGATATATAAATAACTTTTTTCTTTAACCTCATATTGCTTTAGATTAGGTTTCCCTTGATCTTTACATTGAAAATTACTATTTATTATAAACTGAATATTCTTTTTTTCAATAAAGATCTCATTATGTATAATGGCATATAATTAATTAATTTATTAATTATTGAATCTATAAATAAATAAATAAATGAAGAAAATCCTATATATAGTAAATCTTGATCAGTTTTTCATTTCTCATAGAATCGATATAGCTATTGAAGCTCGTAAAAAAGGTTACGAGGTACATATAGCAACTAAGATCACCTCGGGATACGATTATCTTAAGGAAAAAGGTTTAACTGTTCATCCAATTAGTTTAGATAGAAGTTCGATAAACCCATTCTCAAACCTAAATACCTTCTATCAAATATTTACTTTAATCAGATCAATTAGACCTTCAATTGTTCATATGATTACAATAAAACCGATGATATTCGGATGTTTAGCAGCCTATTTTTCAAAAGTTAATTCCCTAGTTGTATCAATTTCTGGATTAGGTTTCGTTTTTTCTTCAAGAAGATTTGACGTCATTTTATTAAGATTATTAATATTTAATCTCTATAAATTAGTCTTCCTACATAGAAATTTATCAATTATTTTTCAAAATGAAAACGATAAAAAAGTGATTTCTAGAATTACATCATTAAAAAACAAAAATACATATTTAATACCTGGTTCAGGTGTCGACCTTTCTCTTTACTCTCCAGGTTGCAACCCTGAAGGTATTCCAATTATTATGTTTGCGGGAAGATTACTAATCTCAAAAGGAGTAAAAGATTTTATTGAGGCATCTAAACTTGTAAATAATGCAAAATTTGTTGTTGTTGGTAAATTTGAAAAAGATAATAGAGATTTCGTCAATCCATCTTATATCAACAAGGCCGTTGAGCAGGGCTTAATAGAATATTGGGGATTCAGTTCAAATATGCCTGATACTTTAAAACAATCATCAGTAGTAGTACTGCCTTCTTATTATGGTGAGGGCTTGCCAAAAGTTTTAATAGAAGCTTCTGCTTCTGGTAAACCAATAATTACAACAGATCATCCTGGATGTAGAGATGCAGTAAAGCATGGGGAGAATGGTCTAATAGTTCCTATTAAGGATGTAAGTAAGCTAGCAAAAGCAATTCAGCTTTTAGTAGATAACTGTTCAATTAGAAGATCAATGGGTGAGAGAGGAAGAACAATTTCACTTGTAAAATATGATATTAATACAGTAGTTAGAATTCATATGAAAATATATGAATCGAATTCATAATTTCAATAAATTTTAAAGAGAGAAGTTTATTTTTCAGAATATTTAAACTTAACATAGGAATATAAATGATAAAAGAAAAAGACAAAGATGTATCTATTGCAATTAATTATTTTTATATTTTGTATTACGAAAGTCTTATACTATAATTAAAAAATAATTATTGACAATTCTTAAGAAGGAATAATAGATGACCAAATTAAAAAAAGCACTTATAACTGGCGTAACAGGACAAGATGGTAGCTATTTATCTGAGCTTTTATTAGATAAAGGATATGAAGTTCATGGACTAAAACGTAGATCAAGTAGTTTTAACACTTCTAGAATAGATCATTTATATCAGGACCCTCATGAAGAGAATCAGCGGTTCATTTTGCATTATGGGGATCTAACGGATAGTACTAATCTAATAAGAATAATTCAAGATATACAGCCTGATGAGATTTATAATTTAGGAGCTCAAAGCCATGTTGCAGTTAGTTTTGAATCTCCTGAGCACACTGCGAACAGTGATGCATTGGGTACTCTTAGAATACTTGAAGCAGTAAGGATTTTAGGCCTAAAAGATAAGACAAGAATATATCAAGCCAGTACTAGCGAGTTGTATGGCCTGGTTCAAGAAACACCTCAGTCAGAATCAACTCCTTTCTATCCCCGAAGTCCCTACGGAGTGGCCAAGCTATATGCGTATTGGATAACTGTTAATTATCGAGAAGCCTATGGTCTGTTTGCTTGCAATGGAATACTTTTTAACCATGAAAGTCCAAAGAGAGGAGAAACTTTTGTCACACGAAAAATAACTAGAGGATTATCAAGAATTGAATTAGGTTTAAGTGAATGTATCTATCTAGGCAACTTAGATTCAAAAAGGGATTGGGGGCATGCTCGAGATTATGTTGAGATGCAATGGAGGATGCTTCAGCAAAAAAACCCTGAAGATTTTGTTATTGCAACAGGAAGACAAGAAACGATAAGAAATTTCATTGAACTTTGTGCGAAAGAACTTGGATGGAGTAATGATGAAAGTTCACCTGCAATTATTTGGGAAGGGAAAGGCTTATCAGAAATTGGTAGAAGAGCTGATAACAAGAAAATTGTAATTCGAATTGACGAAAGATATTATCGTCCAACTGAAGTAGAGTCTCTTTTAGGAAATCCATCGAAAGCCAAATTAAAACTCGGTTGGACTCCAACAACCTCCCTAGAAGAATTAATCTCAGAAATGATTTCAACAGACTTAGAGGATTCAAAAAAAGAAAGTTATTTAAAAAAAGAAGGTTTCACAATTCATCCTTCGATAGAAGGACCTCCATTAAATTCAACTACCAATAAAAGTTTCTAGATTATTCTTGAACTCTTTAATTTCTCCAAAGGATAGAATATTTATTGCAGGCCATAATGGAATGGCTGGTAGTGCAATAGTTAGATCATTAATTAAATCAGGATATACAAATTTATTATGTGTTGATAGAAATGAACTTGACCTTAGAAATGGCATTTCTGTAGAGAATTGGTTTACAAAAAACAAACCTGATGTTGTAATCTTAGCTGCAGCTAAAGTTGGTGGAATATTAGCGAACAGTAAATATCCAGTTGATTTTCTTTTTGATAATATCAAAATTCAAAACAATGTTATTGAGTCTTCATGGCGCAATAATGTAAAAAGATTTTTATTTCTTGGTAGTAGTTGTATCTATCCTAAATCATCACAGCAACCTATCAAGGAAGAATACTTACTGACAGGTAGCTTAGAAAAGTCAAATGAATGGTACGCAATTGCCAAAATAACGGGTTTAAAACAATGTGCTGCTTTGAGAAAACAATATGGTTTTGATGCTATAAGTTTAATGCCAACTAATTTATATGGAGAAGGTGATAATTATCATGAAATCAACAGTCATGTTTTAGCTGCAATGATCAAAAGATTTTACGATGCCAAAGAAAATAAATTAAAATCAGTAACTTGCTGGGGAACTGGAAAACCTTTGAGAGAATTTATGCATGTTGATGATTTAGGAACAGCATGTATTTTTACATTAGAGAATTGGGAACCAAAAGAAAATGAAATCAATCATTTAAATGTAGGAACTGGAATAGATATTTCTATTAAAGACTTAGCACAAAAGATAGCCATCATTACAGGATTCAAAGGAGAGATTTTCTGGGATAAATCTAAACCAGATGGAACTCCAAGAAAAAAACTAGATATTAGCAAATTAAAGAAAATGGGTTGGAAGCCGAATATCAACTTAGAGGAAGGAATCAAACGAACAATTCATGAGTTCAATTCTATGAAACAAAATGGTAAAGAATATCGTTCAACTTAAATACAATATAATCGATTATCAATATAATAATCATGAATTAGATTAAATTTAGAATGTATTGGATATTAGTTACTGGTGCTACAGGATATATTGGTTCTCATACTTGTATCTTGCTATTAAAATCAGGATATAATATAGTTATTTTAGATAATTTTTCTAATAGTAGCCCAAAAGTAATTGATAATATTATCAAAGTAAGTAATTTAAATAGTAAAGAGATTTCGAGAAGAATTAAAGTTTTTGAAATTGATATTTGCAATCATAATTCATTAGATAATATGTTTTCTTCAATGATTAAAAGTAGAAAGAAAATAAACGCTGTTATTCATTTTGCTGGTTTAAAATCAGTAGCAGATTCAGTAGAGCAACCATATAAATATTGGGAAACAAATGTTTTAGGAGGAATTAATCTAATTCAAACAATGGAATCTTACAATTGTAAAACTTTTGTTTTTAGTAGTAGTGCAACAGTTTACGGTCCAACATCAAAAATACCTATCAAAGAAAGTGACTTAATTAAACCTTGCAGTCCGTATGGATCAACAAAGGCTAGTTTTGAAAATTTTTTAGCCGATATATCTGGTTGTACAGAAACTCTAAAATGCTCAATACCTTCCAACAAAGAATGGAGAATTGCAAGATTGAGATATTTTAATCCAGTCGGTGCTCATTCAAGTGGAAACTTAGGAGAATTGCCAAAAGGAAAGCCTAACAATCTATTCCCCTTAATAGCAGAAGTTTGCTCAGGAGAAAGAGAAATCCTAGAAATATTTGGTAATGATTGGCCAACAAAAGATGGGACTGGAGTTAGAGACTATATTCATGTTATGGATTTAGCAGAGGCTCACCTTTTAACATTATCTAAGCTTTTTATTTCCGATCCTCAAATTCTAACTCTCAATCTAGGGACAGGGATCGGTACTAGCGTTTTGGAACTAATAAAGACCTTTGAGCTTGAAACTGGCAGAAAAGTCCCATATAAAATATCAGAAAGAAGAAGGGGAGATCTTTCTATTTCAATTGCTGATCCTATCAATGCCTTAAAATATTTAAATTGGAAAGCTAAATTTGGAATCAAAGAAATGTGCCGAGATGGTTGGAGATGGAAACAATCACAAGCACAAAATAATATTTAATAATCTCTTAGATAATTGTTTAGGAATACTGTAAAGTCTTTTACATATATAATATAAAATAATAAAAGAGAGTTAACTTAATTGAATATAAATATTAAATTTATTCAAAGAATCATTCCTTTTATAAATATCTAATTTAATAAAGCAGTCTTCAAAGAAAGATAATCATTTTCAAATTGATTAATTCCTTCTTCTCCAATTAGTTTTATTCGATAGCCACAAGTTTCAACTACTGAAACTGCTATTTTATTGGCTAGATTCTTCTTATTTAAATCCTCTATTCCATTTTTCTTCTCAAAAATTATATTATTTTCTTTATTAGCAAAATCCATCGCACTTTCCTTTGAAAGGCCAAAAGCAATTCCATTGCAAAACTTCTTTGTAAAATCATTAGAAATTCTCTCAGCTAATTTCTGACTCTGTTTCTCTGAATAAGCAAAAGTAGGAGAGTTAAAAATGCAAAAGATAAATAAAAATGTACAAACTATTGAACAAAATCTTAAAAAAATTTTATTTAAAGGTTCTTTCATTTTTAGCTTATATTTTATAGAGATTAATAATTTCTTAATTGACTATATAAGCTTTATGCTCAACCAAAGTTGCTTGAATAGAAAAATATAACAAAATGAGAAAAATCCGTTCTTATCAACTCTGCCTCAGAAGCATTTAAAAATCACACCTAAAAGAAGCAAATATATATTTTCAATATGCTTAATAATGGTTGCTAGCGTATAAAGTAATCGAGCAAGAAGCTTTTGCTTGGTCCTTTTGTGAACGTAATTACTAATGCTGCTTTTGCTTACCTGCATTACTTAAGCTTTATGATTTGTTTTGGAGCATTGGTTTTTGAGAGAATTTCGCTAAAAACAAATCCAAACAGATCCGAAGCTTTTTCAATGATTGTCGCTGATATAATCTATGGAGTAGCAGGTATTGCTCTACTAGTAAGTGGAATCTACCGAGTTTTTAAATTTGGTCAAGGTTCCTTTTTTTATACTCAAAATCCTATCTTTTGGACAAAGATAATTATTTTTGCTTGTGTTGGCTCATTATCACTTTATCCAACTGTTACTTATCTTTTATGGGCAATTCCAATAAGCAAGGGGACTCTACCAAAAGTTACTATGCAATTAGTTTCGAGATTAAAGATTATATTAAATATAGAATTAATCGGTTTCGCTTTGATTCCTTTCTTTGCAACATTAATGGCTAGAGGTGTTGGCATTCCGTAGACTAGATAATGATTAATATAATTTCTAAGTGAATTAAATAACATAAAATTTTTTCTTAAATTTTAAATTAATGATTTATTTTTCTATGTAATAGCAAATTCTTCAAACCCTCTAAGAAATTGAATGAAAATTCTAAATCTCAATTTTTGATTAGATGAATGTAGACATTAAGAAATTATTGGTTCATCTATAGTTGGCTAACTTAGGCATGAGAATCTTCAAGAAGATTTTAGTATAGATCGATACTTTTCCACATTTTTAAGTTTTCAAAATCTTCTGAATTTCTTGTTCGTAAATTCAAACAGGAACTTTTGCCGGTATAAAAAGAGACAGAAGTCCTGAAAACCTTTTCTATTACTGGCTTATTATGAAGATTTAGTTTTTTTGTAATCTATCCACTTAAACAATTGCCCTATACCCAGTTGCGAAATTTAAACAAACTTTGATTTTGTGGAAATGTGGAAAAGTAGAATTAAAAAAAAATAAAAAGCAATATATTCAATTAGATACTTACCTGAAAAATCATTAAAATAAACCACTAAAAGGGATTCGGAGCACTAGATCCGCTAGTAAAACTAGTCGGCCAACCTTCTAAGTAAATATGCTTGGTTTCTAAAATAAATTATTCATTTTAGAAGTCCAAAAAAGTAATGATTTAGATACACACAATTATTAGTTAATATTTTATGTTTTTCTCCATACAGCAGTTAATTTGCCTTGAATATGCACCTGTTCTGAGTCGATCTCAATAGGCTCATAAGCTGAATTAGCCGCTTCTAAGCGAACTAAACTTCCATCGCGAAAAAAATGTTTTAGCGTAGTTCCTAAACCTGGGACCATTGCACTCACAATAGTTCCGTTTCTTAAACTAAAAGGATCCTTTACAGGTTCCATTAAGACTGTATCTCCATCGGCAATAAAAGAATCAATCATTGAATCTCCGTTTACAGTTAAAGCAAAAAGTCCTTTTAATTGAAGAACCGAATCTAAATCCAAGGTTTCCTGTACATCATCAAAAGTCTCAACTAAACCTCCTGCTGCTATTGCACCAAGAACTGGAACACCAGAGATAGTTTCCTCTATCAATTGAAGAGTCCTTGCCTGACCTTCTTGCCATTTTATCCAACCTTTTTCTTGTAA
>CETI01054250.1_pt1 | contig 37738 bp, 32 predicted proteins | sample 361441 | NCBI WGS metagenome assembly CETI01 (sample SAMEA2622478, study PRJEB7988) | marine metagenome | biome: marine biome (ENVO:00000447); feature: deep chlorophyll maximum layer (ENVO:xxxxxxxx); material: "saline water (ENVO:00002010), including plankton (ENVO:xxxxxxxx)" | depth 90 m | reverse complement strand
AGGATAAAGAATGTAACTAAGACAATTATAAGTGGTCAGAAGTTAGAGAAACCTACCATGTTTATGTATGATTTGCCTCCAAAACTGATTATGGATTATATCTATTTAATAACAGTACTTTGCTCGTCTTTTAGTGAAAAAGTATTGAATACATTTCATTTTTTGATATTCAGGGTTCTATCAAATATATTTGGCAAAAAACCACAATATGGTAGTGTGATGTAATCTTATTATAATAGTTCCAATTGCGTTAAATTATAACCAAGTGAAAATTCAAAATACCAGCGTCCACTATCATATAGAAGAAGTGGTGCTAGGTTGAGTTTTGTATTAGAAGCTTCCGCTAATTCTTCAAGATGTTTTCTTATAAGTTTAATATTAATTTTTACTTCTATAGATGGGTTTTGTATGATTCGAGTTACAGAAAGTTCTTTATTTTTTGGCTCTAAGAATATGAAATAGAGTGGGACTTTTCGGAAACTAATATCTGAATTATCATTTCTTACAGGTTTATTGCTATATCTTATCATAATATTGTCTTTGTTTAATGGTGTCCATCCTAAATATATTGTGGAATCATCCTTCATTTTAGATGCGTAATATTTACCATTTCTTAAGTTAGTAGCCATTCCTTGATACATGCGCTTATTGATGCCATCTGTTTGATTAATCATATTATTTGAATAGTCTTGTAAGATATCAAACATGCCAAGTATCTGATCATAGGTATGTTTTGTAAAGATATAATCTACAGTACTTTTTGGAACAAGTCCCTTATAAGTGGTTGATCCTTTTGGAACAAGCGAGTTTGTTAGGGAAAACAGACAATATAATGGTGTGTAAAACTTCATTATTTTTATTAATATAGATGTGATTTTATATAACTATAAACTATAATCTATCTTATAATGAGATGGATTATAACCAATATCATTTTATTATTTAATACCAGTAATTCAATATTTTTTCCAGCAAGTTTAAACGGCAAGAGAATAATAATGAATGGTCCTGGAAATACTGGCGGAAAATCAACTAATTTTGATGGTGATGGTGTAATAACAAGTGTTGTATTCAAGGAAGATAAAGTAACATTTTCCGAATTATCTATTGAAAAGACATATCTTCGTTTTCCTTTAAGATATTTTTTAGAAAGAGATTATTTTAAAATGTTATCGAAAATATTAAGTGCTTTTTTGGGTGGTAAGAAAAATATAGAATCTGGAACTTGTAATACAATTGTTCTTAAGTATAATGATTTTTACTATGCAACAGAAGAAACATGTAGACCAACAAAGTTATACTATGATGACAACAATCATATACGTTTGGCTCATAAATCTTGGTCAATTCCAAGAATGGCTGCTCATATGATAGATAATTGTACAATTTTTTCATATGATGTTCCAAATAAATACCCTATAAGAATTAACAATACATATCGAATACCTTGGTCTACTAATAAATATCCAGTAATGGTCCATGAGGCTGTAAAAACAGATGATGAGAAATATTATATTTTTACATTGATGAGTACTGGTCTTGGAAATGTTGATAAATATATGGAAAAAAAAGTAGACTTACCATTAGACCCCGAACTAAACAAAGCAGGATTTATAATATATGATCGGGAGTCTAATAAATGTTCTACGATTTCTCTGAATGAGTATGTTGATTTTTTCCACATATCATATATTGAAAAATTATCAGAAGGTTTGTATAAATTATATTTACCATTCGTTTATAAATTTGTAGAATATCTGAATTTAGATGTAAAATTTCCGGAAATAGTTATGAAAGAAGTAACAATAAATATTACAAATAACCGCGTTGTAGAAGTTTATAATACTAACTTACGCATGGATTTTATAAACAAATATGATGATTATTTGATTGGTTCTTCTTTAAGCAATGAACCAAAAGCGATTTTCTATAATATAAATAATCAGATAAACCATACATTATCTATTCCTGGAGAAGTTGTAAGGGAAATCATTCCTTATAAAGGGATGTTAATATACTTCTCACATGAAAAAAATTTAACTGAAACATTCTTATATATAGTTAAAATGATGGATGGGAATATATTGAGCAAGATTGCAGTTCCGAATAGACCACCTGGTGCACATACAACAATGTATTAAGTATAGATTGTTATAAATCATTTTAAATGATATTGAAAGCAGTATTTTGTCTTAATACAGTTGTGGCGTTTACACCACCAACAACAATTTTACCTGCAACGAATACTTTTAATGATTTTATTAATGTTGCTTTTCCACTAATTGTTCCAGCACACGGTTCTATAGACGTTTTACACAGTATGCAAGAAAATAAAACGACAAATTATTTAGGTGGGGCGGTTTTTACTTATACCGCATATCCACTTATACACCATTTTTCTGAGGAAGCAAGTCTGGGTCTATTCCTACTAATATCGGCATATCATTTTAGACATCAATTTAGTTTTATAAGTAAAGATTTCAATTTTTTGTTATCTGGGTTATTTATCGCATATGGTACTACGAAACCAGAGTTTTTGTATTTTTTCCTGACATTTATCCATACTCCGGCTCAATATTGGAAGTTTAGAGATAATTTAGTAAATGATAAAGTGTTAAGTACAATTCTAATTACAAGTTTTACTATAATGGGAATGTGTATATCTTATAGTAATTGGAATGATAATATACTTATTATGCCTGCATTGATAGCTCATATGCTTTATCAAGAGTTTCTACGTTTCAAACCATCTAACTCCATAATTTGAAATTAAAGTATTTTATAAATTATTCGATGTTATATGAGAGAAAATGAGCAATATTACGGATGTTTTCCATATTATTTTTGTGGAAATAGTAATTTAGATGATAGACCGAATGAATTTGAAGAAACAGAGAAACCTCTAAAAGCACTTAATAGAAGAAAGGTGCCATATGATGTATTTGAAGAGTATCCTGAGATAAAAGATCCGTTATCTGATATTCACAAGATTAAAAGAACACATTCAAAAACTGTTAAGAAAGGTAGGTTAATTCATAAATATAACTATAATCATACTCGTACTATTACTGTTTATGAGAAAAAAGAGAAAGTACAAAAGAATAAGAGATGTTGGTTGTTTAGGTGTTTTAGTAAAAAGTGTGATGATAAAAACACGATTATCAATAATTACTATATTAATGGGTGATACAGCAATAGTAATTGATAATATAGAAGTATCGCCAATTGGTATGTCTTCAAGAAATATGAATAAAGCCTCTTCAGTAGAAAGAGAATGTCCAATATGTTTAATAGAAACAAATCAATGGCGAGAAATGCCATGTTGTAATAATAATTTATGTCCAAATTGCTATGATGATTGGCATGGTAATTCGCAAAATCCGACTTGTGTTTTTTGTAGATATGACGACATAGAATATGTAAATATGGCAGAAGTATCACCAAATCAGGCGATTGTTGTATTGACAAATAATACTAGAAGATTAATAACAGGTGTGTTCTGTTTTTTAGTAACTTATGCAACATTAGTCGTGTTATATTTTTGTGAAAAGAGAAGAGAAAAAAGAGGATAAAAGGAAAATGACTATTGGAAAAGATGAACATAGAATATAGCAATTTGGGTGAATGGTTTAAAAAAGTTTGTAACGATGAAATAAAATCATCATTGGTTCATTTAGTAGGAGATGTAGGTGTTGGAAAGAAAACATATGTGAGGAATGTAATAGAAAGTTATGGTTATAGATGTATAAATATAAATTGTATATATGACAAAGATCATAGTTGTTTTAAGAAGAAGACTTTTGTGAATGAACTAGCTCATATAGTTACGAATAGGAATATAGAATATTTTTTGACTGGTAAGAAAGATGTTGTTATAGTCCATAATTTACATGTTATAACTGAGAAGGCATTTTATGATGATATTCTAAAGCTAAATGCAACAGTCGATTTTGTAACACCGGTTATATGTATATTGAATAAGAATTATATAAGTGAAAGATTTTTGTCATATATGACAAAAAATTGTATTGTATTCCGTCATGAAAAGAAAACACATGAGGAGTTGAAAGAAATATTAAAAGATGTATGTAAATCATACGGAATAAAGACTGTGCCAAAGATATTAATAGATGAGATAGATAGTTTAAATGGAAATATATATGCTTTAATGAGAAAGTGTCGTGAATATGCATTTACAGGAACGTTATCTAGAAAAACATTTCATTCGTGTAAGATAGACAAAAATATAGTTACAAAGTGTTTTACAGAGTTATGTAACGAAAATGAGTCTTGGAGTCGTAAGCAAGATATTATAAAGTCACAAGGATCTTTGATAAGATTACTAATGCCAAGTCATGTGTTTGCGGGATTAGATAACAATGAGATTCTTACGTTTAAAGAAAAACATAAGATATCTAGTCTTTGTATGAAGAATATGTCTGTTGGAGAATCATTGAATGGAACAAATAACCAAATATATGCATCTTTGTTACAGTGTATATATCCTACAAACAAAGTACAGAATACTACAATAAAAAGTATGGTATTATCAAATTGTCAGTCTACATCAAATATGTGTACTCTACCCAGATTACTATATCCACATCCAGATGAGCAATATTTGTATATACTATACTATATTATAGAGTCTATTGAACTTGAACAAGCACGTAAGAAAATAAAGGATGAAACTGGTTGGGATCAATGGTTACCAGCCTTGTCTAAATTAGGACTGAATGAACTTCAGCAAAAATATCTAAAAATATTTTCAAATTACAATATTTCAAAAAAGAAGGTTAATCGTTTTTTACTAAGGCTACATGGGGCTATACCCGATACCATCGGTATTTGATGATAATGTAGATCGAATTTTGATGGGGTAAACGGTATGTTTTTTTTGTCTAAGTAAAAATGTGACAAAATCTCCAGATGTTAGATAATTATGTCTTGTGAAGACACGATGTTTTTGTCCCCGAAATACGAAACGGATATGCGATCGATCATTATCCACAATACCATTAATACGTATATTTGAATAATTAGACAGTTTATCATTGAAGATAGGCCATATACCATATGCTCTGGAATTTTTCCCGAGAAAAATTACGTAATCGTTCTTTTTGGCAAAATATTTAAGGAAGATATTATAGAAATCTTCAGATAAGCAGATGTATGAGTTTTGATTACATATAATTGAACCCGTACAAGGGGAATTATAACCAGATGAATATGATTCAATTTTCCCAATTTTTACAATCATAAAGCTGCCTGCCTTATTTGACCATTTGTTAAAGAATTTTTGTAACAAATTATTTCTAATTTGGTACATTTTATAAACCATAAGAAGTTTTCTTGTTTTATTAAACTGATATGTATTTGGCTCGCGATAAAAACAACTTCTTAGCGATAAAAGTGTATCTTCATTATTATGGGTGAACATGTCTAAATCTACTTATAATAGTCATTTATTCCTTAAATATCTTATAATACTCATACCTGTAATAATAGTAAAAAGGTTCTAACAAATTTTTATAATTGTTATTATAATGGACTGCTATCGTAATCCAAATTATCGCAAATGTCCGGATAGAATGTCAGACGGAAGACACTTTACAAGTTATGAGCCAAATAATGCTTTAAATTCAAAGGTACGTTATGAACTTGGTCTTGCAACTGGTTCAGAATATAGAAAATACTTAACACAGAATGCAATCAAATTGATGAATGAAAATTCGAAAGTAGCTTGGAAGGAGAATGGTTGTGGACCTTGTAAGAATCTATGTCTTGGTATTGATGAAACAAATCGTCCTGGTAATTCTACGGAATTCGACCAGAAATCGTGTATACCACCTGACAATTTTTTACAATACACGGGAGAAGATGGGACTACATATCCGATGTATCAACCGGAATTTACACGTCCAGCGGTGCCATCAGGTGCTATATTATCAAAAGATCCAAAAAGGACATTTTATGATTCTTAAGATTGATTATTAAGATTCCAAAAATTTATTTTTTTGACTTTCTTTTTAGTTTTTTAGAAGATTTTTTCTTCTTAAGTGTAGATTTTTTACCTTTACGTTTAAGAGTCTTCTTTTTAGATTTACCACCAACCATTGGTTTAACTTGAGTAGCATCTTCGCCCTCTCCGTAATAAGCACCAGAAATTGTTTCTTGTTCATTAACTTCTAACATACCATCTGGCAAATCATCTAATAATGGATATGGAGGTGCGTTTCCAGCATTTGAGCCAGAAGATTGAATTGAATTATCGCTTTGATTTACAATATCTTTATTTTGGGGAGTAAATATATTGAAAGTACCGCGAAGCCATTGGGTAAGTGCTTGCCATGAAAATGATGAACGTCCCAGAGCATTACTTGCGTTGGGAGCAGTCCCACCTTTTTGTTTTGAACCAGCCATACTATTTCAAGGAAAAAAATATTGATATACTATTTCGACAAAGAAACACACGCGATGATTTTTATTTTCTTGAAGAAAAAAATTACACACTTCCCTGGGAGTTGTTTTATTGAATTCAATTGATATATCTCCTAAGGATTCAGCAACTTTCTTCCAACTTAGGCAAATATATCGAAATAAATTATTAATACCTAACTCTTCAAGACCGTTAAATAGCAACAGGTATGGTGTGGGAGGAATATTATATTTTGATAGATTGTTCAATATGTCGAAATTGTTTTCTCGAGGTTGAAAACTATGGTTTATATACCCACGTGTTTTAAGAGATTCAATATTCTTATCTGTTAAAATTCTCATATTGATAATGAAAATGTTTTATGTAATAATTCTATTACGCAATATCAATATATGTAAGACTTTTTAAAGTGTCAATATATGTTCTGTTTCGTAATAAACATCCGTTGTTAATAACAAATAACACATCATTCAACTCTTTTGTTGTTTGTGTAGTTTCATCAAATGATTCTCTAAATAAATTGGGTGTATAAGACTCTTCAGTTAATGTGCTAATATCACTACTTATGCTAAAAGTTGGACTTAAAGCTATCAAAACGGGTGTTTCTCTTGATCCACAAAATCCAGTACAGCCTTTTGGGCATGATGACGTATTACCCATAAATTATAATATCAGAATACAGTTATTTAACAACATCCATTTGAAGTAATATATGGTATGTATCTTGGTCCATCGAAATTGTAAAGTGTTACTGTAAATGAATCATTAAATTGTGGTACGGTTACAATATCTTTATCTGATAGTTCATCACATCCATATTCTGCACTACAATCTCTCTTATTACTAAATACAGGTAAATGAACACTAACAAATTTGTTAGTTTGTGTATAATACATCCATTTTGTGGCTCCACACCATAATCTTTTTCCATAAAGTGGAAGAATTTCAGAATTATCCGAATTTGTTAATACACCAATTTGTCTATAATTTTCAGAAGGACCGCGAGTAGGTATATTTATTGGTACAACATCAGGAGGATTTGAATGCATAGAATAATGACACTGTGGATGATTCACAGTGATATTAGATGTCCTTTCAATAACCTGTTGTTGTTTTGGTGCTTCTTGTTTATTTATCTGGTCTAATTCTTTGTTCTGATTAACAACCATTGGTTTTTTTTGATATTGTTTTACCTTCCTTTTTACAGGAACTGTTACAGGTTGTTTTTGTTGAGTTGTTAATTGAATAGAAATATACATAAGAAGCACAATTATTATTGTCAATAGTTCTTTCATTAAAAAAATGTGAGATATTTTACAAAGACTATTATAATGATTTTCAGGGGTTCATTTAGAATGAATAGTTTTGAAAACACACATAAGTATTTATGGCAATATAACAAGCAAACAGATGAGTCAGGAACCTATCTTTACCATGTAATAAGACCACTCTTTAAAACTAATTGTGGAACACGATATTGGGAATGTTCAACAAGAAGTAAAAAGCCAAATACAACTCTAACTCTTGCAAATGGTGATTCAATTACAATAGACCATATTTCACGAAAAAACGATTCTCTTCATATTACAATAACATGGTCTCAAACTACAAGTGGAATATGGAACTCTATAAAAAAAACACCTTTGGGCAAGATTATGTCTGGATTAGAAAATTCAAATATAAAAACAGAAGTACTCAAAAATATGGGAGAAAATATAGATGAAGAACTTGATAATGCTGTAATATTCTGTCAAAATCTTGCAAATGGAATACAGATATTACAAGATAAGCTTGGCGACAATAAGCCAGAGTTACAAAATATTTTTCCAAAAGGCGAGTCTATAAAAAAAACACTTACATATATTGGTATCGCTGATTAATCTTCATCATATTCAAGTTATGGTTGTGATTCCTCGCTCTCATATGGCGCTTCCTAATAATTAAGATTATTGCGCGTCACGCGAGTGTCGGTAGAATTGATCGTGCAAGATTTCAAGGTATACACGCACAATGGCGAGTTCCTGCAGGAAACGTTTGACATCGTACTAGTGTGGACCGACCCACGCCTCCTCGTGGTCGAAGACCTCGTACATATCTAACACAGCTTCTATTTTTTGCGTTATATCTGCTCTTGCTTCATTGTATATTGCCTCTCCCCTTTCTCTTATCGACTCCATAGACATGTCTGTTCTTTGTTCCAGCGCTTCTCTTTGTGTTATTGTCACTGGAATAGTACTTGCTATTAAATTTCGCATTCTGTCTCTTGCTGTTACATATTCTCCATTAATTTGTTGTAATGTATACAAAGGCATTCGATCTAGGTTTTCTCTGTTCAACAATGGAAATTCTGGATCAAATTCCCAAAAATTGTTGATAATGTCTGTTAACAATTGTTGTCTTTGGTCCTCGATCTGACGACCCGACGGCGCGGCGGTCGTCAGATCGAGGGCGAGGTCCTCTTCTGATTCACTTTCTGGTTCAGGAGGCTCTATCTCTGATTCAGACTCGTCCTCTTCACCTAATAACAAACTTGCTCTTAGACCAAATCTTTCAAGTATTTCTCTGCGTAAATATTCTGCAGAATCTCGCTCTGATTCATTATTTGATATTGTAAGACGGTCAAGTAAAGCCATCGCTTCAGTTAAGTCTATATTGTCTGGTAGCAAATTTTCATGATGACTTTCAACCGCAACAGTTATAGCAGAGTTTTCAGACTCTGAATCGGAAGGAGTACTATTTATATTTGGGTTGTTCATACCCCCTATATATTTTAATATGCGTTGTTTTCTCCCTCCAAAATGATGTTTTATTACACCATATATATCTTCTGGTCGATTCGGAATATTAGGACTTCTTGCCATTTGATCTACTAGAGATCTTTCTTGATGCCTTTGTGAAAGATGTTCGCGCAAAATTTGTTCAATATCGAGTCTATTTAAAAGTGGAATATTTAGATCAGCGTGACCTGTAAGTGTAAGAACATCAGTATCTGTTTGTGCCGTGTTTAAATCAGGATTTGCTCCATTTTGTAATAAAAGTCGAACCATTGCAACATGCCCATGACTAATTGCCCCCAATAATGGAGTGTGTACATTCAGTCCAGGAACTTCTACATTAACTTTTGCACCTTTTTCCAATAAAAGTCTTGCAGCTTCAATATTTCCAGATTTGGCGGCTATAAATAGTGGAACCTTTATGCTTCCATTTATATTAGAACTTAAATTCGGATCTGCACCACCTTCTAATAAAATTCGAACAATTATATTATATTCGTTACGACCAATTTCGGGATTAATAGCAGGCGTGTGCCATAATTTTAATGCTGAATTCAATGGAGTTCTATTAACGTGATTTTTTATGTCAGGATCAGCTCCATTTCTTAATAATATTTCAACTGCGCCTGAACATCCGTGATATGCTCCAAGGAATAGGGGAGTTTCTTGTTTATTATTTTGTTTATTGATCATCATCTCAAGCTGCTCTGCGAGAAAGCTTCTGCCCCACGAGTACCTCCCGATGGACATCTCTTTGATGTGGCGGATTAATTCAATAATTATGCCACTTGTAATAACGGGATAATAATTCATCATACATAAATGTAATGGAGTATCACCATCCAGATCTGTAACCATCGTATTGGCAGGTGGTACGCTGACCAGTAATTCTTTAACTAATCCCTTAAGATTATAATAGCATACTTGATGAAGCGGAGATAAAGCTGAAATATCTCCCTGATCATTACCCCAGCCATTATTCGGCGCTATATTAGGATCCGCATGGTATTTAAGTAATATTCCAATAATCTTATGAATTCTTTGATAGGATGATGGTGTCCACGCATCATCAATCCAATGTTCGTGATTTTGTATACTTTCACTTTCGAAAGTTTGAAAAGCTATTACAAGTGGAGTTAACCCATCACTATTTTGATGATTAACAAGCGTATCAGTGTTCTCTTTGCATTCTATTTCAGAATTAGAATCTGATGACGAATCAGTTAATTGCATATCAGGGTCGGCAATATAAGGACATTGATTATAGCTGTTCTTCAAAATTCGCTCAACTTCTTGTGCGTCTTTATTATTGATGGCAAGTATAAGTGCATCTTCTTCAGGAGTTCCTCCCATTTGTTTGTAGTGGTATTTCAATAGACGCTTGTTACCACCATAATGTGATTTAATCTCATTTTTCATATCATCTGGTATATCCTCTTTTTGATTTCTTGTTACATAGTCTGTTAGTGTTTTTGCTCTGCGTCTTTTTCCTTCGTGGATTTTAAGTATTCTCAAAATATCCGGATTTAAATTTTCTCGTTCATAATATTCCATCCACGTATTTTCTCCAGTTTTTTCAAGCGCCGAATATGGCTCAACTAATGCTCCATTTTGTAATAAAATTTCTACTACTCTTGGACGTTGAAGACGTATTGCCAACTGTAATGGAGTTACACCCATACTTGTTTTATGATTAACATTCGCTCCTTTTTCTATTAATAATCTAACTTTCTCGATATTACTTGCGATGGAGATATATAAAGGAGAATAGCCCATATTGGGATTTCCAACTGTATTAATATCATTATCTGGATGTTCTAATAATTTATTCAATATATTTAGTCCACGTGTATGATGCCTGAGTTCTTGTCTTAGCGAAAGATGTAGTGGATCTAAATCATTAAATCCGATTGCTTTAACATTGGCTCCATTTTGCAATAAAACGTCAAAAACTTCTTCATTTTCCTCGGATATTGCTATGTGAAGTGGTGTATTTCCACTCGTATTATTTGCATTAATATTCGTACCATATTCTATTAATATACTTGCGGATACACCATTTCCGAATGATGTATAATGAATTGGTAAATTTCCCCTCTCATCTGTTACATTAACATTTGCTCCATTAGCACATAATATACGTATTCCATCTATATAGTCCGATTTTACAGCCCAATGTAGTGCTGTTGAATGAGTGAAGTCAAATGCATCAATATTTGTAATATTTTCAATTAAAAGATTGAAATCATCGAATTCCTCATTATTTATTTGTAAGGGTTGTCCATAACCAGATTGGTTTCTTCTAGTAAACCACCCAAATGATATATCCAACAACCTTTGTTCAGGTGAAAGTTCCATTAAGTACATAGAAGATATTTTCTTATAAAAAATATAAATTGTATTTTGTATAAATGGTTATGGAAGAAGTTGAACTGAAATTAGAACAAGATAGGACCGAATACTTTTACATGCGTGAAGAAACTTTTACCGTCAGATTCACTAGAATTATATCATCTTCAAGTAATATTATTAAATTGTTGCATAAAATTTCTTGGCATTATACGTTAGTACAAAAAAGTAACTACAATATTACACTAATTAACCAATCAATGAAATTAATAGAAGACTTAGAAAGATTATTACATATCTATAAAATGAACAATTACCTTATATATAGCTCACACTGGGGTTATTATTATAAATGGGAAGGAGACTGTTTTATTGACTCACTAAAATATAGGCTAAATTTTTTTATTAAACAAAATTTATTAGAAAAAAGATCAATCAAAAGGGTTTTAGGTAATTTTGAAGAGTCAATATCACCAAATATGATACAAAAAATATTAACATGGCTTAAGAGAAAGGACAAGGATAAATATGGTAGAATTAAAAGAGGGATAAAAGAAGAAATTATAATTGAGCTGTCTAAATGCGGAATAACAATTAATCCCGAATTTCTTTGTGAGTTTATTGATAATAATAATCCAATGAATTTTATAAAAGAATGGAAAATCAAACCATATATAAATGGTAAACGAATGAAAAATACTGAGATTCGCAAGTTGTTTAAAGAGGCGTTTTACAAGAGAGAAAGAGACTGTGTTCGTTTTAAAATCATATCTCCATCTTTAAATTCTTTGCCACAAAATATAGAGACTATGATTATTAGCTATTTATAAGAAGATATAGAGGAAGTTTTAATACCAGATAATGCCCAATATGTAGTTAAAATTGAACCACAAATAGTGAAAGGATATTTTGTATATATATACCACATGTCTTGTAGTACTTTTTTTCCACTATAGTAATTGGCATTAGCTTTGATAGGTAGATTGTATATATAATAAATAGTTTTTTCTGTTTTGTATATTGTTTTTCTGCTTTCACTAAAATTACGATATGGTTGTAATAACCACCACATTTTTCTAACATTATATCGAAGAATTAGTTTTGAACAATTTTCCAATTCGTTAGAAAACTTTCTGAAAATGGGTTTGGATGAAATATTGTAAAGATAGATACCTATTCTTGAAAGCATAATAAATATTATTTTTGAAAATTTATTATATTTTACAAAAGAGCGAATTTACTATTGAAATAGTTTCTTCTAATATAATATGAGAGCATTGGGCTTTAAAAATGGATTGGTCATCCTAATCGTGTCAATTGTAATATCATATATCGTCTATACATCAATATGTAAATCCAAAAAAAATAGAATTAAGATAAAAAGAATAGAAGAGATACCAAATAATGTATGGTTATATTGGGAGAATAAGCCATGTAATAATGGAGTGAAGCCAACATACATTGATATGTGTCATGAGTCAGTAATTAAGAATAGAGGTAAAGATCTAAATGTAACTATTTTGAATGAGAAGAATATAAAGGAATATTTGCCTTCTTTAAGAGAGGATATAAATAGTTTAAGTATACCTCAAAAGGCAGATTATATTCGTTTGGCAATTTTGAATCGTTATGGTGGAATATGGTTAGATTCGGATATAATTGTATTGAAACCATTAACACCATATTTAGGTAAATTAAGAGATTATGACTATGTTGGATTTGGTTGTCATGGTTTAAATTGTAAATTAACGAATAATGGCTATGGGAATCCAGCGAATTGGGCAATGATATCAAGAAAGGGAGGTATACTTATAAAATCCTGTTTAGAAAGTGCAGATAATTTGCTAAATGGGGATATTAATTTGAGTTATCCTCGAAATTATCACAAACTTGGCAGAGAATTGATATGGGATGAGATATCAAAGTTAAAATCAAAAACAAATTGGGACTATTTCCATAATACATCAGAAGGAATAGAACGTGATAATTATGGTGATAAGATAACAAATCCAAGATTAATGTCAAATGAGTTGTTAAGTAATTCATATGACTCTATTTTTGTACCATTATATAATACTGCGCCAGGTTTTCCGGATTATTTTTTAAGAATGAAAAGAGGAGAGATTTTAAAAAGTCCAATGCTTATTTCACAATTATTTAGGAAAGCTTTATTTAATTGAGTCCTAAAAGATTAAGTTGCGGCGCAGATGCGGAGGGTTTTATGAATGATGTATATACATCATTTTTAAGATAGTTTGTAATATCTTTTGTAAATGAGGTTCTTAAGAAATTTACATCAAGTATTGTTCTAATAAATTGAATATCAAGCATTTCAATCCAAGCGTCTGTTTCTTTATTAATTTGGTCAACATCATGTTTATTGTCGATTGGGCAAAAAACTTTAATTATACCTGCAACAAATGCCCCTCTCATTTTTTCTTTAATTCCGCCAACGGGATGAACATTACCATTGAGGTCAATTTCTCCAGTAAATGCAATGTTATTTTTAACAGGTATTTTGAGTATACATGAAAGCATAGCGACTGAAATAGCGACTCCAGCACTTGGTCCGTCTTTTGGTGTTGCAGTTTCAGCACAATGTAAGTGTAAATTAGAATTGGGATTAATATCAATTTTAAGTATTTTAAGTTTATCTTTTGATAAAATATTCCATATAGCAGTGTGTACAACACTAATACTTTCCTGCATAATCTTACCAAGATTTCCGGTTAGTTCTAATCTTCCATTATCTTTATTATTATGACAGTGTTTGATTTCTATATGTAAAATACCGCCACCACCGCTTGTGATTGCGAACAATCCTGTAGCAGTACCTTCTGTTGGAACGGACATGATTTTTTTGGGTTTTAAAGGTCTATAATCATTAAGAAGATCAGATTTGAGAAGATCTATGTTTATAACGATTGGTGTATCAATTTCTCTTCTTAGAACACGAATGTTTAATTCTCTAAGTATTGTTGAAAGGATTTGTTTAAGTTTTCTAACACCAGCTTCGCTTGTATATGTTTCGATAATTGTTTCAAGTATTTGGTCAGTAATAATGATTGTACTTTCAAGAAGACCAAGTTTAGTATATAATTCTGGCAATAGATATTTTCTACAAATTTTGATTTTATCATTTGTTCCGAATGATTCAAAATGTATTGAATGTATCCGATCTAATAAGATAGGATCAACTTTAGAGGGATCATTGTATGAGAATATGAAGAGAACATGAGATAAATCAATTGGAATTCCATCAAAATATTTGTCAATAAATTCGCAATTTTGTGTTGGGTCAGTTAAATGTACAAGAATCCCGGTTATTTCTTGTCCTTGTGGTGTGTTACTAATTTTGTCTAATTCATCAAAGAAGATTATAGGATTCATACATTTGGCTTGAATGAGAGTATTAACAATTTTCCCACATGTTGATGAGGCATAAGTGTATCCATATCCTTCTAAACTTGAGCCATGTGTGGAGCCACCAAGTGCAATAAGAAAGAATGGTCTTGGAATTTCTTCAGCATCAATTAAACATTTACTTAATCCTTCTTTTGCTAAAGAAGTTTTACCAACACCGGGTGGACCATCAAATCCAAAACAATATCCTCGTTTAGAATGTCCAGTGATCCATTCACATATAATTTGTTCTATACCTCTTTTAGCAGAATATTGACCATATATAGCATTATCAAGAGTTTCATTAACATGTTTTTGTGTATCTGAAATGATTAATTGTACATTTTTCCATTTAGCATTATAGTCGTGATATTTTGTATTTTTGAACATGATATCAATTATTTCGGAAATAGAGTGAATATTTTCAGGTGAAGATTGTTCTATGAACGATTGAAAATCGGTAATAGTTTCTTGTATAGTCTTATTTGTATATGAAACAATTTTTTTCTCATCTGATTCGGATTTGAATTTTAAAGTTTTGAGTTTTAGTTTTTTTTTAGATGACTTAATGAGTTGAATGATATTATTACTGGATAGTGAGTTAAGGATAGAAAGTTTGTTATTAATACTAAAGAATTTATGTAAATCAATCCATGTATTAGGATATAAGATAGGAGGATTACTTATAATATTTCGTGTAGAGAATTGTATTTGCTTAAGAAATATTTTTAGAACTTTGAACTGAGACTCAATTCTAAATATTCCGAATGGAATATCTAATAATTTATCTAAAAATATTTGTGGTTTACTAACATCAGCTGGTTTAGATTGTATCTCTCTAAGTTTTTCTATTGCAATTTTCTTAATTGGTTCAGATACATCAAGTGCACAGATTCTAATTTCGTAAGACTTATCGTCATATTCTTCATTTATGGTGTTCAGTTTATCTTCTGCAATATTCAAGCGTTCATTCAATGTTTCAATAGTATTAATAGGAAGTTTTTGAAGAAGGCTATCCGCTTCTTTTTGAGATTCTTTAAATATTATAGTATACAATAACATTGATATGAAAATTTTTTTTTCATCACCGATTGAGAACAAATAGATTAGATGATATTTTTGATATGGAGAACATTTGATAAAATCGGATGCAATAGCTGAAATAGGTTTACTTAGAATATTTTCATATAGTTCATATAATTTATCAAATTCATTCTTCATAATTTGAATAGTAGTAGTGTCTGAACGCAAATAGTATGGAAGAAGAGATATTCTATATAATTTTGATTGTCTTTCGTCGAGAGAGGAAAGAGTAATTTTTCTATTTTTGTTAAGAAGTGGTGAAAAGCAAAATATATGTAAAGAATCTTCTATAAAAATGCCTGATAATTCGTGTGCTTTCCATTTAAGTTTAATATCTGGGATGAATGAATCATCAAATGATATATTAGAAAGATTAAACACAGGTTTAAGATACGTACCTTTACATTTATTGTATTTTTTTACAACGAAACATGTATGCATAAATTGTTCCCACATTGTATTGATATCGAAAAGTCCTATTGTTTCATATGATTTAAAGATAATAGAATGATAACCTCCATAAATTTTTCTTAATGCCTCTAAATTTAACCAGATTTTACTATACTTATCTTTGGTCATATAATTATCAATTTCTTTGATGTAATCATTAACAATATCACACAATAATTTTACAGATTCTCCAATATATTTAAGATGATTTGACAAATTTACAATAGTTATGAAAAGACTATGTTTATACCGTAGATCGAGAAAATGACGCACATGTCTTTGAATAGGGATGAATCTATTGCTCATAATCAAATACAATAAATTAACTTCAATATCAATTTGTAATGTCTTATATAATTTGGTTTAGTGTTTTAGTGTATAAACGATTGGTAGATTGATATAAGAAAATGGATCAGGATGATGAAAATATATTCAAAAGAATCCCTGATATTAATGAGATAAACAGGATGATATCAAACTTAATATCCAGTTGGGAATCAAAACTGAACATGAATTATATTGATACAAAACTCTCAAAAAAAGATACAGATACAGATGATATAGTCTATTTAAATAAAGTTATTCGCGAAATATTAGGAGAGCTTTCTGCCAGTACAACATCTCAATTACTATCCGGAGTTAACAGATATATTAAGCGGACTTATTGGAAGGATGTTTCAGATAATATTACGTCATTACATATACTATTTAATGAAATAAATTCAAAATTTTTTAAAGATAATACAAAAGCCCCTTTAGGAATTTTGCTTATTGGTATATTTCTATCAAAATGTATTCAGTATAAGAAAGACAATCTAATCCACCCAGAAGCAAAAAAATTGAGTTTGGAATATATAAGTTGGTATTATGGCGATTATAACACTATACTTGACGAGATAACTTCTTTAGAAGATACATCAATATTTTGGATGGATGATAGAATAAGTTGGGAAGGTTATAACAAAGAAGAATTGGTGGTAATACCAATACAATATAAGTCAGAAGATCCTTCCAAACAATCAATATTATTAAGATGTTACATAAAGTCTATCAGTTCTTTTATTCGAGCAAATGATGTATGTGGTTACATCATCATCTCTACGGATAAGCCTCCTGATTTTTATATAGAAAACAAATTGATTCATCCCAAAAATATTCGGCTATTTGTAAAGAAAGAAACAATGATAGTTAATGAGTAGGATAATACTTTCAATTGAAATAGCACATTATTTATCACAAGATGATCTAATATCAATTGCAAGAATAACAAATACACCAGATTTAGATGATTTTAAGGCATTATGTCGTGTATCAAATGGTGATTTATTTAAATATTTTTCTTACAAAGTTCGAACAAAAAAGACATATGTATCATATGCTATAAATGAAAGTATACAAGGAAAAACCCTATTCCGTTATGTACCAAAACCATATAAAGACCAATTATGGAATGAAATAATAAGTAATGGAGATTTATCCGAATATGAAAATGGATTAGACGCAGTTCTAAAAAGTAAAGAAAATGTACCAAGTAGATTTGAACACTTAATGTGTTCAGACGATTTTGCATATGTGGCACTAAGAGTTAACGGTTGTAGATTAAAACAGTTAAATGATAATAAACGCAAACGTATTTTAGTAGAAACCGCAGTTTTAGAAAATGGAAATGCACTAATGTATGCTCCTGAAGAGTTAAAAGACGATACGAGTCTTGTATCTTTATGTGTATATAAGTTTCCATATGCTCTTGAATATGCTGGTGCTTTTTGTAGATCTTGTAAAAATATCATTAATATTGCTACTTCAAATGTTAAATGGGTACGCAGATATGCTCTAGGTTGAAATGCGGTTCAGATTGTAATATAATACACATATTCGATTATAATGGAGATTGAATACACAAATGAACGTTTCCCATTCATAGAAAGGTTTTTAACCAGAAATGAATTGGAAGTAGACTATCTTCAGTCGTTTTTTCCATGTATTGATCAGAAGATTGATATACGAATTACGAAATGGACTTCAATAAAACTAGAAAACCGCATAGTAAAAATAACTTCACGTAACAATAATAAGGGCATTGTAAGAAACTCTAATGGAAAAGAATCTGAAGAAGAATTTCACATTAAATGTACACCTATATTAGAACCATCCCGAGTATGTAGGCAAGACTTTCCATCATATAATTCACATCATTGGCTGCCAAGTGCAGAAATAAATAAATACATCAATTCATGTCGTAAAGTGAATAATATACGTAATTCTGCCTATACAGATACATTATGTAGTATAATTCTGAATAAGTTGATTAGTCACAATTATACTCCTCATTTTGGAATAATTTATGGAGTATATAGTGGAATATTAAGTGATTATGAAGAGGATATAACCGAAGAATATTTGTCACTCAAAACAGAAAGATGGTTTAATAGGATAACAAATTCGGGAAGATATAAAGTAAAGACAGTATCTGAAAATAAGGTGAACAGTTTAAAACAAGCTATCTCAGATATAGAAGTATGTGATTTAGATTCTTTCGCAACAGAAATACCATATTCTTCAGTACCTATGAAATCAGATATTGACGAAGATGCCAAACACTATCTTATTCATCCAAAAATTCCTGTACAAATCGTATTTATGGAAAAATTTGATAATACATTCGATAATTATGTGAAGAAATATATACAAGCAATAAGAGGAACAAAGAATGGATTAATACTTAATATTAGAAAGAATCATCTAATGAACCGATTAAGTGCGTGGATTTTTCAGATTTGTGCCGGTTTGTCTTGTGCAAATAAGAATTTAGATTTTGTTCATAATGATCTTCACGTTCAAAACGTAATGGGATTTCCTACAAATAACGAATACATACACTATCACCAAGATGGTATAAATTATAAAGTCCCAACATACGGATATATTATGAAAATCATTGATTTTGGTCGGAGTACATATATATTTGATGGAGAGTATTATATTGGTGATGTATTTGATCGAGATGGAGATGCAGGCGGACAATATACACTACCTTCCAGTAAATCTTACAGAAAAAAAGGAATTATTCCAAATCCATCATTTGATTTAGCAAGATTTGCATGTTCCTTTGTTGAAGATTTAGATGAGGATTTCTGGCCAACTAAAGAAGATTTAGAGGATTATCAGATCGGAAGTTTGATTAATAGTTGGACTATTAATGATAATGGGAAAAATCTAATGGATATTGAAGGCTTTGAGTTATATATAAATATTGCACGATTTTTTAGAAAAAAAACACCACAATCACAAATACAAGAGGATGTTTTTCTAAAATACAGAACACAAGAACCTTTTGAGAATAAAGTAGTATATCAGATATAAATTTACAAAAAAATACATAGAGATATTTTATGAAAACTCTCTAAAATTTACATTTTCGGGGACCTTACATTTCCTTAGTGAACAAAATTGTATAGCAAAATTCTCCTCTAAAAAATCATTAATCCCTCTAAGATTCTAAGTTTGATGAATAGAATATAATATCATGTTCATAATATTCATGATGGGATTTAAATCTTGGTTGCATCAATTTCGCGTTTCAAAAGGTGAAAGGTATTCCCATCTTGGTATGCAATATTTTACTGGTAGTTATTATATTCCTGAGGAAAGAATATCTGCATTTCATAAGAAATATTATGAACATGTATTTACTCAATCAGGAAAATGTGATTTAATTGAGAGTCATAAGGAACTATGCTGTCTTATATACGATATAGATCTTACGATTCCCAAAGAAAATTATAATACCAGGGGGAAAAAACAACGGGGTTATACTCAGGAATCAATAATGAATTTTATTCAAGCTGCAACCAAGATCGCTGCTAAATATGTTGAAGCACCATGTTCTTCCTTTGATGCTTTTGTCTTAGAAAAGGATAAAGCAACCGTTCGAAAAGACAAAGTAAAGGATGGTGTTCATATTATGTTTCCCTATATCGTAACTGTTCCTGCTATACAACATTTGTTCAGAGAAGAACTTCTAGTACTTGCAAAACATATGTTCGAAAACGCTACAAATGATATAGAAGACATTATAGATGCCGCTATTATAGAAAGAAATGGTTGGATGATGATGGGAAGTGCAAAGAAAGAGGGAGACCCTTATAAATTAACGGGAATCTATCAATATCATTCCGATGATGATGTTGGAGAAACACCTCCAATTAGATTAGAAAATTCGGAGTATTACACATCTTCATTAAACCTTGTTGAATTCTTATCAATTCGACGCTTTACTATGGCAGATTTAGCAGTATTTAAAGAAGAAAAAAATACCGTTGTAGAATCTTATATTCAAAATTATGAAATAGAAAAAGCTCAATCTGAAAATATTCATAATCGCCAATTAAATGGTGATAATCCAAACTTAGGATTTGAACCAAACTTATCTACTATAAAACAACTTGTATCTATACTCAGTTCAGAAAGAGCAGATAATTTTAATGCATGGATTGAACTCGGATGGTGTCTTCATAATATTAGTCCTAATCTATTTGAAACATGGGTATCCTTTAGTGAAAGATCTCCAAAATATGAATCACAGGCTCGTGCTAGTTGTGATAAACAATGGGATAAAATGCGAAATACTGGACTAGGAGTAGGTACCCTCCATATGTGGGCAAAAAAAGATAACCCAATGGGTTATATTGAAATTGTTCAAAATGATTTAGAGCATTTCATTTGTAAAATGGTAAGTAGTTCGTCACATGAAAAAGATTCAAAAGGTAATAAAAAAGGACTCTCTATGGACGATATCATATATCATGTTGTTACTGTTTTGAAACAAAAAGTAGGACCATTCTTTATATGTTCTAGCTATGAAAGACGCGAATGGTGGGAATTTGACGGAAACTTATGGAATCCAGGAGATGGAGATATAGGTTTAAAACTTGAACTATCTGAAAATTTATACCAAGATTTTATGAATGTAAGTACTAAATTTAAAAGACTAGCTGAACTGAAAAAGGGACAACCAAATTATGAAAGATACGATGCCGTTGCTAATGATACCTATGCCGTGGCTCAAAAATTAAAAACAGCCAGATTTAGAAAACAAGTACTCGAAGAAGCAGCAGAACAATTTTATTGGAATAGGGAAAAATCTGCACCATTTGATTCTGCAAAATTTGAAGAAATCTTAAATACAGATAAAACTCTTGTTGCCCTTAAAAATGGTGTATTTGACCTTGAAAAATGTGTATTTAGAGAAAGCAGATGTGAAGATTATATAAGTCTATGTACTGGAACTGATTGGAAAGAATATCACTGGAATGATCCAATTATAGAAGAACTTCAGGATTTTCTAAAACAAATATTACCAAAAAAAGAGGTTAGAGATTATGTATTACTAGTATTGGCAACCAGTTTAGATGGTAGGTTAATCGCTGGAGAACATGTTCATATCTGGGTCGGCTCAGGAGGAAATGGTAAAAGCAAGTTAATCGAATTATATGAATACGCTTTCGGAAGATATTGCGCTAAATTACCAATTGCTGCACTAACTGGTAAGAGAGCTTCCGCATCTGCACCTCAGCCTGAAATTGCTAGACTTGTCGGTAAGAGATTCGTTGTTCTTCAGGAGCCTAATGAACGTGAACAGATTCAGGTCGGCGTCATGAAAGAATATTCCGGCGGAGATAAGATAACTGTTAGAACTCTCCATAAAGAACCATTTGACTTCTTTCCTCAGTTCACTATGTTTCTAACTTGTAATCAGTTACCAAAAGTTCCAGCAGACGATGGGGGAACCTGGAGAAGAATTCGTGTAGTTAAATTCACTTCCAAGTTTGTCGATGAGCCTGATCCAGAATGCGAAGATGAGTTTCCTATTGATTATGATCTTGCAAGAAAATTAAAAAGCTGGTCGCAGCCATTTTTCTGGCTTTTAACAGAACATTATAAAATTTTTAAGGAAAAAGGAATGAAGGAACCTGAGGATGTTTTATCCGCAACAAATGAATACAAAGAGATGAATGATAATTTTAGTGATTTTATTATTGAACATATTGAAAGAGATATCAGATGTTCACTAGAGCTAGGTGAGATTTATAGCATATTTCAATTATGGTTTAAAAAAACTATTAGCGATAAACCTCCATCGCGGAAAGAGCTTCAACAATATTTAGAACGGAAATGGGGTCCTGCTTCCCTAAGCGCAAGATCCGGCAAGAAAGGGTGGAAGGGAATGAAGCTTAGAGAACATAAAGACGAACAAACTCATATGATATTTGATGATGAAAATACAACTGAGAGTGTTTTATGTTAAGTAGAAAATTCTTAAACAGCGTTTAATATAACAAATTTATTAGATATTTGTTAGATATGAATCGTGTTTTTAAACTTGTGAAGGGGATTATACCCAAAATATCTGATACTGAACTCATAGCTTTAAGATCTGGGACGACTTCTATTGACAGAGATATATTCAGAGGACATGTTCCTATTGCTAAAGCGAGGAATTCATTCACTGCTGACGAAGACAAATTATACAATAAATTAGATGATTTCTTAGAAAAATATGGAAACAAGGAAGTCGCATACCCGAAGTTACCAAATGGTTTGTTAGAATCAATCGGAGAAAATGGATTCTTTGGAATGATTATTGATAAGAAATACGGTGGGAACTTAACAAGTACTACTAACATAAGTAGAATATTAACAAGAATTGTAACCGCGAATCCTGCCTTAGGTGTGATGACTATGGTGCCAAATTCATTGGGACCGGGCGAATTACTACAACATTATGGGACAAATGACCAAAAGGAAAAATATTTACCAAGATTAGCATCGGGTGAGTTAATCCCTTGTTTTGGATTGACTGGACCAAATAACGGTTCTGATGCCACTGGTTCTATCGATAAAGGAAAAGTTGTTAAGATTAACGATAAAATCTGCATAGATTTAGAAATAAACAAAAGATACATTACCCTTGCTCCTATATCGAATTTGATTGGAGTAGCTTTTGAGTTAGAAGACCCAGATAATTTGTTACCAAGTGGTAAAGCAGGTATCACTCTTGCTTTAGTTGAAAGAGGACATAAGGGATTAATTCAAAATACATACCATAATCCTGCCAATAACGGTTTTCCAAATGGGACTGTGAAAGGTAGATTTTATGTGGAACTCGACCAAGTAATCGGAGGACATAATATGATTGGAGAAGGTTGGAAAATGTTAATGGAATGTTTAGCAGTAGGAAGAGCGGTCTCATTACCAGCGACAGCTTTGGGCAGTTCTAAAGCATCATTATATGGTAATTTACTATATGCTAAACACAGAACTCAGTTCAAAAGAAATATTATTGATATGCAGGGTATTAGAGAGCGATTAGTAGACATGGCCTACAATACATATATAATTAATTCTTCCATTTCTTTAACAAATATGTTGTTAGATTCTGGTGAAAAACCTGCTGTGTTATCCGCAATCATGAAACAACAAAGTACAGAAAGGGCAAGGCAGGTAATTAACGACGGAATGGATATCTCAGGTGGCTCGGCGATATGCCTTGGTCCTAATAATTTCATGGAGAAATACTATCGCTCAATACCCGTCGGCATAACTGTAGAAGGTGCAAATATCCTAACAAGAAGCTTGATTATCTTCGGACAAGGCATTAATAAGTCTCATCCTTATATCAATAACATTTTAGATTCTATATTAGAGGATGATAGTAAACAATTCAAAGAATCCATAATTCCAATGGTAAAACATTCGATAAGTACATATTTGTATGCAATAAGAATTTGCGTATTACCATTCACTAAAAGTGGACAACTAAGCGTACAAACAATGTATTTTGCTGGATTATCAAATTTCGTTGCTTTATTAGGAGGGAAGTTAAAATCAGAGCAATACATCTCAGGGACAATGGCTGATATACTATCAAATCTTTATTTAGCTCATTCAATTTTATGGTATGAGGAACACAATAATGTAAGTCCATTTATGACAACATATTGTATTGATAGGTTATGTAGAGAGAATGTTGAATTATTCAACAAGATAGTTGACAACTATCCATATTTCAAATTTCTACTATATCCTTTTAAACCGTCTAATTTTCCAGAAAGATTTGACAACAATGAGATAATAATGAACGAGTTATTGAATAATGAGAAGCTTCTAAATATATTCAAAGAGGATATTCAGATAAAAAATACACCTTTAGAAAAATTAGAGAAATTAGATAGTTTAAAACCTCGCTCAGAGGAGTACAAGGTAGTATATTCAGATGTTATTTCAGCAGGAGAGTATCCGATGGAGAAAGAAAATAATACCATTTCACAACTACGGAAGCAGTTAGCGGCTAAAGAGAAAAAGACTGCAGAAAGGTTGGCAAATGCATTAGCAAAGGAGAAGGGACGGATTAAGTCGGAAGAAACTATTTATTTATAAGTTTATCATATTCATTTTGACTCGCAATTTGTAGATCCTTCATATGAATATCTTCATCATAACTATATGCAAAACTATGACTATATGTATCAGATTCTACAGAAAAACTATATATATTGTTCTGAAGTATTTCCGGTTGTAAATAGTTAGAAACATTATTTACTTCATAATTATATCGAGTATATCCTTTACCAAGTTTCTCGGTTTTTTCAGGAACAATATTGTTCTTTAATTGTTCACTAACAAGCAAGGGAAGATAACCAGTGACTTTATATATAGGCAAATAATTGCCTCCACATCTAGGATTGATTTCAATAACTCTAATATCATTTTTCCCTATAATAAAAAATTCTATATCAATAATTTGATTATTACAATTAGTCTTTTCCTTTAATTCTTTGACAACACTGATATATTTGTTTAAGATGTCTGGATTTTGAGAATGTATACTTGGAAATGATAATCCGGTTAGTTGTGTTTTGTTATTTTCATCATAAACATTATCCCAAATTGAGAGTATTCCGATATTGTTTCCACAAATATAACCATCGACTGATATACGAGGACAATTATCATCTATATATTTTTCAACAATAAATACCTCTTTTTCAGGATTATTTATATAGTCGCCGTGGTGAACGATATGAAGATCTCTTGAACCAGAGCCAGTAACTGGCTTTGCGATTAATTTATCATTTGTATTGTGCCATTCAATGTACGAAGTATCGCATAAAACGAATGGAATATCTTGTAAAGTGAGCATTTCTGTTCTAGCTTTATATTTATTGTTACATAAAACTGATAATTGAAAGCATGAACCATCAGAAGGCTGATTAATTATTTTACTGACGGAATCATATCCGACATCTGATAGATAAAAGATATCATATTGATCTAGAAAGTCATTGGATTTGGATTCAAATGATTTTATATCTAATATGATATAATCCCAATGTTTCGGTACAAAGAGTTGTAGCCATAATTCACTGTGAGGTGTTACTATTAGTTTTGTTTTATTCATACACAAGCCATTTTTTTCTGGTAATCTATAAATTAAATGAGAGAAAAAATTAAATTAACATACATTAAGCACTTTATTTGTAACATCTTTAATACGATCGTTATGAGATATAACTAATAAGGTTCTGCCAAGTGCAATAAGATCAATAGCTCTTAATATAACTTCCATGTTTTCTTCATCTATAGCACTAATCGGTTCATCCATTAATACGATTGTTGCTGGTCTGAAGTAGCATCTCAACAGAATAGTTAGTTGTCTTTGGCCTCCACTGAGGTTTTCTCCGCCGACGCCAGTATCAGTATGTAATCCATCGGGTAATTTGTCATATATATTGGTATCAAGTTTTCTTAATAATCTTCTAATATCTGCTTCAGTTGCATTGTTGCCATACATTATATTTTTCATAACAGTATCGTTGAATAGTTTGGTATGTTGATCAACTACACTTGTATTTTCACGTATAGTATTAACATCTGAATTACCAAATAGTTTAATTTCACCTTTGTTTAGAGTTAATCCACCAAGAATTAACTTGAATAGTGTGGATTTACCACAACCAGATGATCCTTTTATCCAAACTCTATCTCCGTGGTTAGCATTAAAATCGAAGTCTTTCAAAACCCATGGTTGAAGATTTTCATAACGAAACCAAGCTTTTTCTATAGTTAAAGCAGGAGAATCCGTTTTAGTTATTCTTGAATTCATGAAGCTTTTTGGTTTTTTTCTCTCTTTTTTATCTTCTTCTTTTTTTGATACAAGTTCTTTCATAAAATCAGTCATTGCATTTGCTTCTCCTAAGAGTGTAAAAAGACTAAGTAAATTGACTTGAGTATATTGTAATATACGTAAAAAGTAATAAATTTCCGCAACATATAATGCGATAATTGTCTTTCTAGGTAATTTACTCTTGTAAACCATATAATTAAAAACAATGAAAGAAGAGGCTAAGAGTAATTCCTCAAAAACTCTTAATTTCCATAAAGTACGTAATCGTTTTTGAAAAGATTTGGTATTTCTATCATTTTCCCCATTATAAGTACGTAGTTCAGCCTTTTCTTGTTGTGCAGCATATATCGAATCTATATTAGAAATTTTGTCTTCAACTAATTCAGAAAGATTCATAAAGTCGAGATATGATTCTTTAGAACAACTGATACAGCTTTTTACACTTAAAAATATTGTAGTAACATAAATAATAAAGGTAACAAGTTGTAAAATAGCAAAGTTTTTGTCCAATGTAAAGAAGTAAACAATTAAAATAATCATTGCACTAAAGTATGGCAAATATGTTCTAACAATATCAACAGCTCCTTCTCTAATAACATATGGAAAATTAGACATAACATTCAATAATTTTCCTATTTCAACTTGACGATCGCTTGTATGTGATTCCATAACAATCTTATAAATATGTTCCCGTACATGTTTTGTAAAATTTGGAACAATAGTATCTTCCAAATATTTTCGAGTTATATCGGTAAATACCCCAAGTGAATATGCAATAACAACCGCGATTAACAGATTTTTAGCTTTTTGACCACTTGTAAATGAGGACATAAGTTCCGAAGAGTACTTTGGTATAAGAAAGAATGACGCAAATACTCCCAACAAAACTACTAACAGATATGATATAACCGTAAGTTTATTTTTCTTGGAATATGATGTTACTAACTCAGCTATCATAATCTATAGAAATAAATAATATTTCAGGCTTTCTTTTTTGCTTTTATGCCGGAGAATCTTGCTAATCGTCTTAATGCACCATTCTTACAACTTAAACAGCCTTGTCTATTTCCAAATACTAATAATTTTTCTCTTGCTCTACTTACTAAAACACATGTTCTTTTCTTAGTTAGAAACATTGTTGGATTACTTTTAACAAGACTAACTGCAACAATATCAGATTCATGTCCTTGAACAGAATCTAAAGTCATAACTTTAACGTGTGGTAAATACATCTGACATAACTTGGTTAAAACGTCACATTGAGTACGATAGGGAGATATTGCCATTATAGAGTAATTAATGGGGATTTGCGATAAGGCGTTTATGATCATATGTGCTTCAACATGATTTTCCTCTTCTTCTACTCCATTTGAATGTATCCAGTTTATTTCATCCTTAATGATCCGATTATGTGATAAGATTAGAGGTTTGTCAACATAGTACTCTTTATTTAAAATTTTCATAATCTGATTAGGCATACGATATTGCTGAACTAATTGGACTGAATCACACTTTTCTTTTGCCAAATCAAGAAAGGATTTTTTCTCTTGATTTGGATTTTCATGATCAGGCCAATAAGGAGGTAGTTGCTTAGGATCTCCAACGATAATCATATTTGTCAAACTACCACCAAGTTCATTAACAAAATGTTCTAAGTAAAATCCTTGCCAACTTAGTAAAGTCGAAGATTCATCAATAATTATTGAGAAAGATACATTATCAATATCCTTTAAGAAATTGGAGACTTGATGTAATGAACCAAAAGTAGACAGTATTATTGTACAGTCTTCCTTATATTTTTCCTCAGCTTCCTTATTTTTTTCAGATAGAGAAGAATAAACGATGTTTAAGGTAGTTATTAATTGATTCATTTCGTTTAAAATACTAAGGGCTATATCCCTTTTTTTGTTATTTCTTATGTTGGCGTTATTAATTTGATGTTGTATAAGTCCAATATTTCTCCAAGAAAGATTTTTTAGAATATATTTGGGTAAACAGTTATATAACACTCGTTTTATCTTACGCGTTTTTTGCTCACAAGACTGCTCTAATTCGTATATTTGCTGATACGTATTTCTGACAACGGAATGATATTGTAATTTGTTTTCAATTAAATAACTTTTAGTAAAATCTCCAATATTATCTGAACCGAATGATATAACTTGGTTATATTTGTTTTGATCTAGACGTTCAGCTACGGCATCAACACCTCTGTTTTTTTCAGATATTACTAAAGTATAGTGACGTTCCTTCTTTAATGAAATATTTTGGTGAATATAATCGAGCATAGTTGTTATAATTGATGTTTTTCCAGTTCCTGGTGGACCTTCTACAACTTGTAGTGTTTTGAAACACTCTTTTTTAAATACCTTTTTTTGCTCTTCGTTTAAATCTGTTAAGAGTTCACTGGTATCATTATGAATTAAGGATTCGTTTGTATCATCTTTCCCGAGTATAATCCTCAATGGTTTTGATAATATATGTTCAGACTCAATTTCATTTAACCAATTCCGAACTTGGTTTTCTTTTGTAAAGGAACTATATCTTGTGATAATCGCTTCGGTTATATCATGAATTTTTTTTGATCCTCTAATATCGATATTACCGTTTCCTCTATGTATACTTGTATACACGGATTTATCATCCTTTATTTGAAAGTAAGCATATGATAAACTATATTCCATATTTTTAAGAAATTTCTCTGGTAATTCTTCATTCATAGTGGATGTAATGTGTATTTTCCAGTTTTCCTCATTTTTAACAATGGAAATTTGTATGTTTTCTGGTATTTGTTCAAAATTTGCGAATTGTCTTTTTAATTGGATACATTCTTCCAGTTCATTTCTAACAGAGTTTAAAATTTCTTCTGATTTGTTTAGTTCAGAATCAATGTAATCTTTCTCATAAACGAGAGTAGATAAGTCCATTTTTTCACCTGTTACTGGTGATTTATGGTATTTTCGGATATATTTCAATAAAGCAGAACGCTCATATGTAATTCCATCTGGAGCGATAACCGATTCAATAATATCCTTTTTTGTTAAAGGACATTGTATAACGACAGTCATATAGTAATTATATAATAATATACCAGAAAACTTATATAGTTTTGAGACAAAAATAGACCTATGTGTAAAATTGCCGAATGCGAAATTCTCCTGGTTAAAATAGAATACTCTCCTCTAATGAATCATTTTTGTTTTTATTCTTAGAGGTTAAACTATGTTTTGTTCTCATAAGTCTATTTCTGCCAAAATGAAAAATTTGAATTTTTTTGAAATTTTTGATGTCCTTTTTATAAAAGGACAATTCTCTTTTTTTATATTCTAGAAAAAAAAAGAAAAAAAAAGAGAGAGGTAGTAGATTACCTTTGGTATTTGTATTTAGACATAAAGGTAGGTAAGAGAACATTCAAAAACGATCTAAAGAGATTTATAACAAATTATCAAAAAAAGTGTATATATGAGAAGCTCCTCTAAGAAATCACGAAATCAAAATTATTTCTAGAGTTTTAGAAAAGTTCGTCAAATTGCAAATTGTCCTTTTTTTTGAACTAGAGCAATTTGCAAAAATCAAAATGCAAAATTGTACTTCGGCAGAAAAAATTGAGTGGAATAAATCAATATTTATAGAGAGGAAAGAGTGTATGAATTATAAGTGGGTATAATCAGCTAAGTAAAAGAGTATAATTGTTATTAAAACATGAATCAATATACAGATCCGGCAATTATGGCATATAAAAATAATAAAAGACTTATAATTAATGGAAGAATATAGATGTGTTGTCTGTAATTCGGTATTTGATAGGCAAAACAAGTTAGATATACATATGATTACAAAAAAACATATAATGAACGAATGTAAAGATGCGAATATAGACCAAATGAAAGAAAGATATTGTACTGTAAAAAAGGATAAACTTGAGTCAGATAGAATGGTGCGTAAATTACAGATAGATATTAAAACAATAAAAGAAGAGAATATTCATATTCAAAAAGAGAGTGCAAGAAAACTGAAGGAAGAGAGTATAAGAATAAGAGATGAAAGTGCTAAAAAAATAAAGGAAGCAAGAGATGAAGGAGAAAAGAAATTGAAGGAAGAAACTTCAAAAATAAGGGAAGAGAGCAAAAAACTGAAGGAAGATATGGAAAAAAGAATGAAACAACTTGAGAATATGCTAATAACAACAAAGAAATCACCTACATCTATTAAAATATCAAATTCACAAATTGAGGGAGATGTTATTAACGGCAACAAGGTAAGCATAAATGTACAAATTAATGACAGAGGGCGTGAAAACTGGGCTTATATTTCAAATATAGAATTAGCAAAGTTAATGAAGGCAACGAATGCTTTTCCAGAAGAAATGGTAAAGAGATTACACTTTGATAAAGAGCATCCAGAAAATCACAATGTTCTTATGAAAAATCAGAGACAGAATCAATTAATGGTTAGGAATAATAATTCATGGAAAATTGTTGATAAGGATAATGAGATATTATCAATGATAATATCCGCAATAGATCGCGCAGAAACAGAAGCAGAAGAAAGCGGATGTTATGAAAGAATAGCAACAGAAAATGATAAGAAACGTTGGCAGGATTTGAAGGATACGATAGGCGTTGATAAGAAATCAAGTAATGAGAATAAAAAGAAACAAATCCAGAAGAAAGTTGTAAATACTATTATAACTGAACAGAAACAAATCTTCAATAAAAAACCTAAAATATAGTTAATGGGATCAATAATAACTACAAATACTGTAACATTTTTAAGATTATTACATGTTGCGAATTATATATTCTTAATATTGTATTTTGCATCTATGTTAGGTATTCGTTATTTTTTCACAACAAATAGAAGAAAGTATTTTAGAATATTAAGTACTGTATATACATTAGGAATAGGTATTGTATTAATATCACTGAGATTTCCATTTCTAATAGATTTACGAAAGAAAACCTGTATGAAAGAAGTAACCACGTTGATGTTATCCGCAGGTTTAATTGTATTGTCAACTTTAAGTAAAGAAGATATAGCAGAAGTATGGGAATTAATACCAGATCGTAGATTAGCAGATATAGAGAAATATAAGGCACAAAAAACAAAAGGGAATGTGAACTAAGGGTGAATGACTATTTTGTATTATTGTTTTTACTTTGAGATTTAAGAAGCAATCGTGTTTCTTCAAGTTTTTTCTTATCAAATTCTAACTTATCAACATAATTATTAAATTTGGTTTGAGGTATAGGCTCTTCTTTTGATTCAGTCCAACATTCAATTCCGTGTTCATCAATTGTTTTAACCATATACCTATAATATATATGCTGTGATGTTATATTAGTTTGTTTACTTGAAGTCTCCTACGCGCCTGCGGCAGCGGCACGTCATTGGTAAAAAAGGGGCTAATTCGATTCTTCAGTACTCGATTCTTCAGTTAAAGCTACAAAATTACAACATTTCACAGGACATCCGTAGGTATAGCCATCGTTTGATTGAACATAACAACCACTTCGTAAATCTGGATGTTCAGTACATTTAGCATATTTTTATTTTGCGTAATATGGAATTGTAATAAAAATTCAGGATTTAAGTAGGGAATATACTAATGTATTTACCAGCTGAAATATGGAGAAAGATATGGATGTATACAGTCGTAGTAGATGAACATCGGTCAAAATTACTATCAGATATTAGAAAGGGTTATATGATAAAAGAAATTGAGAAACAATATAGAAATGATTGGGTAATTGATGGTGATGTATCAAATTGGTTATATAATGATGTAATGTTGTGGTTGAATGAAGAAAAAGCAACACTGTTAACTGTAACGGATAAATTAAAGGATTTTTGTAAAAGAAATTTTTTCTTGGTAATAGAAGACAATAATGATATTGATGCAATGGAAATATTTTTATTAACGATGCCCTATCTGAGCATGTTTACGAATAGAGAAAATTCTTATTTAAATACAGTAGACTCTAAGAAGCTTTGGAATTATGTAGTATATCATCTAAAAGAAGATGAGACATATTGGTTTTATAAATGGGTTTATAATTTACGTTTGTTCGAACCGAATACTGAGGTAATTTCGGAATATTAATGATGATATAGAAATTATTGATGTATATAGTTATAATTAGATATCCTGGTTCAAATTGTGATATTGATACACTACGTTTCTTTTCAGATGATAAAAACAAAGCTGTGTTCTTATGGCATACTGAAAGCAATTTGGATTCAATCGGTTTAGATTGGAGTCAGATAGATTTGTTAATAATACCAGGGGGTTTTGCTTTTGGTGATAGATTCTATAATAAAGCAACTGAAGAATACTCCGTTTGTCCTGGGAAGATGGCGTTAGATTCGCCTGTAACAAGTGTAATCGTTGAAGCATCTCATCGTAAGATTCCGATATTAGGAATTTGTAATGGTTTTCAAATATTAACACAATTGAAATTATTACCGGGGAAATTAGAATTGAATAATACAAAGAAGTTTATTTGTAAAAGAGTAAAATGTCTATCAAAGTTTATGAATAATTCAGAGAGCGATATGTATATTGCAAATTCATATGGGAGATATATACAGCCAATTAATAAAGAGGTGAAAGTATTTTTGGAGTATTCTGATAAATTAGAGGAATACGACAATAAGATAGCGGGTGTATGTAATGATGAAATGAATATTTTCGGAATGATGCCTCATCCTGAGAGGAATAATTCAAATTTTGAGTGCGACTTATATAAGTTATTGTTTCCGGATAAATTATACAGACACACATATTATGATTTCGAAAATAGGATAAATGAATTGATGAATAGTGAACACATATCTTATAAGACAACAAGGAGATATTTAAAGAAATTACATACAAAGGAAGATTGGGTTATACAAGGTCCGGGTGAGAATGCTGGGATTGTAGATATTGGTGATGGATATTGTATAGCTTTACGAATAGAAAGTCATAACCATCCGACATATATAAATCCATTTGAGGGAGCAGCAACAGGTGTAGGGGGTATACTTCGTGATATATTTACAATGGGTGCAAGACCGATAGCAATATTGGATTTTTTACGATTTGGAACAGATAAAAATAGTGGAAGTTTATTAGACAAAGCTATAGAAGGAATATCATATTATGGAAATTGCATAGGTGTTCCAAATATTGGGGGTGATTTATATACTTGTAGTACTTACAATAAGAATCCTTTGGTAAATGTGGCGGCAATTGGTATTGTAAAGAAAGAGAATATTATTTATGGTAGTGTTAAGAACGTAGGAGATTTGTTAGTGTATATAGGTAGCAAAACAGGAAATGAGGGTATTGGTGGTGCGGCTATGGCTTCTAAATCATTTTCAGAGAATGATAATTCTAATTGGGATGAATTACAAAAAAATGTTCAAAAGAGTGATCCATATTTAGAAAAGTTACTATTAGAAGCTTGTATTGAGATAGCAAATAAGAAATATGCAACAGGAATGCAGGATATGGGAGCTGGAGGATTGTTATGTGCATCTATTGAGTTAATACGAAGAGGTAGGGATTTAATAAAGAAGGAAATGTTATTGCCATTTCACCTATCTTCGAATTTTGGTTGTAAGATAAATTTGGATTTAGTCCCGACAAAGAATGCTATGAAGCCATGTGATATATTAAGTTCCGAGTCACAAGAAAGAATGTTGCTTGTTATTTCACCCGAAAATAGACAAGTAGTTTCAAATATATTAGATAAGTGGGATTTAGAGTATCATGTTGTTGGTGAAGTAACTAAAAATGGATTTTATGAGGTATATTCTAAAAATGAAATGATATATAGAAAATCATTTGAATCTTTTAACGAAATAGATGATTATACATATAATCCAACTTGTGAATTATTTAAAACAGTTAAACCAGCAAATAAGATAAAATCACCAGACAGATGGAGAGTGTATGATTCAACCGTTGGTAATCGTACTATAAAAGGACCAGATAAACCAGGTAGTTATGCGATATTAGATATTTTTGAAGTAAAAAAAAGTTTATTTTTAACTTGGGGAGAAACTTTTGATGAATGTTATAATCAAATGACAATGTTTGAGGATGTTAAGCCGTTATGTATTGTAAATTGTTTGAATTTTGGTCATCCAAAGGATTCTATGTCTGATTTTTCATATACTATCAATAATTTGAGAAAGAGATGTATGGAAACTTGTATTCCAGTGGTAGGTGGAAATGTAAGCCTATATAACTCAAGCGATGAAAATTCAATAAGACCAACACCTATATTATTAATGGTTGGGATAAGTTCTTAATTATTATCAATTACTATATTATGGATAGTTGTAAATATACATACAGTAACTATATAGGTGCTGGTAAGTCTGATCATGAAAAGTTAATGTTACGACTTGATAAACTTGAAAAAGAAGAAGAAGCTTATAATAAAGAAATATCCGAATCTGAGAAAAAAAGGATTAGAGAAATGAATGAAATACATAATTATTTTGAGTCTCTTAGACCAATTAAAAAAAGGAAGACAGTGAAAAAATTACGTTGGGCACCCGAAGAAACTTTGAAAAATATAAAAGAGGTAGAGAATGATGAAACAAGAGGTAGATCAATTGAATATGCAAAAGAATTAGAACAAAATTTATTAGGCTCTTCTTTAAGTAAACAATTAAATAGAGATGCGTTAATGAATAGAGTACTTCTGGACGTTCCAGATTCAGATAAAGAAAGAGTAAGAGCTATTGTAAAACATCAATATTATAAAAATAGATATGAAGCAGATGATATAATAAGAGAGTTGTCTTCTCGCAGAAGTCCATCATATAATAAAACAATTCGTCATCCCAAAACCAAAGAGCGATTCAATATTAATATTCCAGAATTCGTAGGAAGGGCTAAACCTGAAAGAATTGGAGGAGGTAATTTGATAGGACGAATGGAAAGATTATCCGTAGAAAACTCGAAAAAACCAAAAAAGCAATTACGTTGGGCAGACGGTGCACAAATATGGAATAGTGACCCATCATGGAGACATAAGTGGCTACCAAGTGAAGGGGATAGTAGTAATATTGAAAATGTTCAAGAAATAGATGCACGGTCTGAAGGCTTTGATGAAACAAGAGGTAAATCATACGAACATTCATATGCATTAGAGAAAGAAAAACCAGGTTCGTCTCAGGGATGGCCGCCGCCGGGCGAGCGGTGGCGCAAAGAGAGAGCATGGTTCAATACTTGTCTGAATGAATATAGAAAAAATCCATATAAGAATGAAAAATTCGAAGAATATGAAAAAAACCGAAAAGAAGCGAATGAAATTATAAAAGAGTTAGCAAGTAAAAAATCAGGAGGGGCTGTAGAATCACCTATGGAAACGCCACCTCGTGTCGGATTCTCTATTTTTTCCTTATTGAACACAAAGTCCCCTAAAGTTGAATCAAGTGAAGTTGGCTCCGACATTATAATGGGTGGAGAAGACGATCGAACAAAGGTATATGATTTTGTATATGAAACTTTATCAGATAAAGAAATTCCAGTAATAATTCGAGTTGATAGAAAGATATATTTATTTAGCCAATCAGATATCTATAGACAATTGGAAAATGGATTAGTGTACGGATGTTACCAAGCGAATAATTTGTATACTACATGTGTACCTGGACAAAGATATGTAGATGGTACTGTATGTCCATCTGAACCAGCTTTACCAGATGGAATTAAACCAGGTGATAAAAATGTAAATGAAAATGAGAGATTATTTAGTTTTCAAAATCTAATAAATAGAAGAATCATCGTATCTTTTGATAAGTTTAAAGATTTGTTATTAATTTCAAAAACAACTCCTATATGTATTGGTACTGTAAAAACAAAGAAAACAGTACCTTCTATTGCAAAACTACCATTTGAAATCGGGGTGGGTAAGCTACATTGTAATGCATCCCAATGGAAACGTGAAATGGAAACAATTTGGGAATTAGATACTATAAAATGTAATTTTACAAAAGAAGAAGAAGAAATATTAAAAGAAAAATTTGGTGATATTTACGGCAAGGCTCCTCCAGAATTAACTCCTTTACCACCTTCATCTCCTCCACCACCTTCGAGTAATAATACAGTAAGAACGTATTCGACGGTACATACAATGTCTGATTTGAATTCTCCCACTCCCCCACCTCTGAATTCAGATTCGTCAATGGAACCACGATATAGTGATGAAACTATCAGAGGAAGACCATCGCCCTTAGATATAGATGAAACTCGGCGAAGATTATCATTTGGTGACAGTGATAGCGAAGAGGATAGAAGTCTGAATTCCGCAATGAATGCTGTCCTTACGAACGCCGCTCATCTGAGAGAGATGCAGCAAGAACATAATTCTCCAGACAGTATGTTCGCTGATGAAAGTGATGCAGATTTTAGAAGTCCAGTATCTGTTGAAGAAATGAGAAATAACGCTAGATCGCCGGTATATGATCGTACACGGACAAGATCTCCAAGTCCATTTGATACTCCAGAAAATAGGGCTATACGCCAGCGAACATCCCGCGTACCAACAACTCCACCCGGTTCACCCCCTTCTGGGCGACCATCGAGGCGTTTTTTACGCCAAGAAGCAATGGGTGAAGAACCTCCATCACCACCGCGACTAAGTAGAGTAACACAAGAACCTGATCGTCGCACTAGTAGGCTATGGGCTCCTCTCACGCCGCCGCCTCCGTTACGAGCTCGTCCAAGAAATAGAAATAATTCAAACAATGATGAAGATACTGAGGCGGTTTTTGCACGATTACCAAGCAGCGACACATCACTATCCGCTCAATCTGATGATTCAGGTATGGTTTAAAGAAAAAGAAGAAAGACTATAACCGCGCATCAGTTTTTTCAAATTCATCATAAAACAAGTATTCAAAATTAACGTCTTTAACTGGTTGGTTGTCTATATAATGATGGATTATATCAAGTAATTTATTCAAACGTAAATCCCAATGTTCTTTGTTTTTAATCCTTAAAATACCATCTTTACCAGCTTTCCAACAAGATTCTATTTTTTGATTATTAGA
>CETI01246423.1_pt1 | contig 37744 bp, 35 predicted proteins | sample 361441 | NCBI WGS metagenome assembly CETI01 (sample SAMEA2622478, study PRJEB7988) | marine metagenome | biome: marine biome (ENVO:00000447); feature: deep chlorophyll maximum layer (ENVO:xxxxxxxx); material: "saline water (ENVO:00002010), including plankton (ENVO:xxxxxxxx)" | depth 90 m | reverse complement strand
CCAGTCATCATAAAACCCCCATAAAATGGCTATTAATCGAATATTTTCCCGGGATTCATTATATTATTTGGATCAATCGTTTTCTTTAGAGATTTCATTAACTTTATTGAAGTTGGATGCTCTGACAAGAGATATTCCTTTTTGTTTAAGCCTATTCCATGCTCACCGGTAACTGTGCCACCCAATTCTAGACTTTTTTTGACTAATTTATCGCTAAAACTTCTAATTACCTTAAAATCTTCGCGGTTTTCAGGATCATAAAGGACAGTAACATGAAAATTTCCGTCACCGACATGGCCAACTATTGGCGCCCTTAAGCTCAGATTCTGTATTTCTTTTTCGGCAAATTTAATACAATTTGCCAACTCTGTTATCGGTACGCAAGCATCAGTTGCATATACCCGAGCATCCGCTTTTAAAGCTTTAACAGACCAATAAACGTCATGTCTTGCTTTCCAAAGCTTATTTCTTTCTTCAAAATCTTTAGACCATTTGAACTTAAATCCCCCATTTTCCTCTGATATCTCTTTACAACTCTCAATTGATTCAATATTTCCATTTTCTGATCCATGAAATTCGAAAAACAATGTTGGTTTTACCTCTAAATCTGTTAATTTTGAAAAATTTATACTTATATCCATTTGGTCTGCATTTAGAAGTTCAATTCTTGCAATAGGAACACCGAACTGGATTATTTCTTTTACAGAATTTACAGCATCATCTAGAGTATTAAAATGACATATCCCACTTATAATGCTTTCAGGTATAGGATTTAGTCTGAGCTGAACTTCTGTAATTATTCCGAGAGTACCTTCAGATCCGATAAACAAACCTGTTAAATTATATCCTGATGAAGTTTTTTTTGATCTACCGCCAGTTTTAATAATCTCTCCGTTAGGTAAAACAACCGTAAATCCTAGAACATTGGTTCTCATAGTTCCATATCTAACAGCCATAGTTCCTGAGGCAGAAGTTGCGCACATACCCCCAATAGAGGCATCAGCACCAGGATCAATGGGGAAAAAAACGCCTTGATCCTTTAAATAATTGTTTAGCTGTATTCTTGTTACTGAGGCTTCAACCCTGCAATCAAAATCATCTTTATTGACTTCGATAATTTTGTTAAAGTTCTCCAAGCTAATAGTAATTCCATCTTTAATCCCTACAACTTGGCCTTCCAATGATGTTCCAGCACCAAATGGAACAATAGGAACTCCAAACTTATTGCAAATCTTTAATATGCTAGATACTTCTTGCGTTGTATTCGGAAATGCAACCCCCAGGGGAAGTATTGGATCAAATATATCCTCACCTTTTGAATAATTAGATCTAACGCTCTCAGAGACTGAAAACCTGTCATCAAGTAATTTATAAATTTCATCTAAAAAAGATTCTTTCATAGATAATAATTATAAACTGTTAAAAAAGTAAATGGATACTACTCTTTTTCTGTTTCTTCGCCACCCATCCATCCAGGTCTATTATCCCAAGTGCTACTTAACCATGAGCAACTTTGAATAGATGAAAGCAAAAAAAGTGACAAGACAAAAACTTTTAAAAATTTTTTCAAAATAACCTCCGTTTGTTTATATATTAAATCGCCAAAAAAAAAGAGCAAGTTGATTATTCTTACTCTTACTTGGCAAGTATTTTTCTCATATTTAATTATTTAGAATTTAAGCTGAGCCTGAATTCTAAATGTTCTTGTTTGCTTATCGTCGCCTATTGCTTGCTCTTCATTAACATATCCATAATCAGCATTAATTTTTAAATTATGTCCAACAAAATATTTAGAAACTTGATATGTATGCTCAAATATTTTGTCTTTTTTTTGATCTGAATTATCCCTTACACCGTATCGATATCCTGCGACCCATCCATTAGCTATATAGTAGTTACCTTGAATTCTAGTCCAATCTAGACTTTCTTTACCATTACCTAATATTGATTCGTTACCACTTAAAGTTGTATGTTCGAACTCACCTGAAAGACCTCTATACTTAAATCCTGCATCATAAGTTGTTGATGAAACATCTAAATATGTAAGACCTGTAAGTTGAGTTTTACCATTTTCGCTATAAGCAGTTGCAATATCTTTAAGTCTGTCATCCAGCTTACCGCCATAATCTAGAGGAGTTGAACCATCTTCTGATTTAAAAGCAGAGCCTGTATAATTAACGTTTAAACCGTTCCACCATAGTTGCGAGGCACCTAATCTTAGTTTTAGTTTGTCTGTCTCCTTAAGATCGGCTTGACTATATTTCATTTTACCAAAAGGGGTTAATTCAAACCTTGTTACATAAATTTTATCCCAAACATCAGCTTGGTCACTACGTCTAGCGTTATTGCCACCAAGGCCTGCACCTAAAAACCCTATTGCCTTAAATTTTTCATTTGGCATTGCAATCTCTAATTTAATCCCATGATCTCTTTCGAATGTTAAATGCTTGGAAGACCTATCAACAAAAGTTAAATTACTCGACGAAGTTAATTCCTCTAGAGTGTGAGGAACAACCATTTGACCTACAGTTAATTTAAGATTCTCTCCAACCTTATAACCAAAATAAGCTGTTTTTATAGCAAAGCCCGAGCCCCCTCCAACACAATCGGTACCATTTTTATCCGAACATGTAACAAACTTATAAAAAATATCAGGGCTATAAACATACCCTTTAAACCCAAACTCAAATCTTCTGTTTTGAAATTCATGGCTTCTACCTTCCGAACCTTCGGCGCTTGGCGAACCTCTTTTCTCTTGGTTCTTCTGAGCAGAATCAAATCTAAACTGGTACCTTGCACCCATACTTAGCTTAAAAGCATCCCCGCCTTTAAACTCTAGCCCCTCACCAGCTTTATACTTAATTTTAATATCTTTTGATTCGGTAACTAGATCTGTGCCAAAAGTATCCACAAATTTTTCAGTTATAGAATCATCTAGTGAGTTTGATACTGTATCTTCTTTGCTAATCGAATCAAAAGATACGAGTATGATTAAAAAGAAGAAAAACGTTAGGGACAATTTCTTCATGTTCTGATCCTCCAAAAAAATATTAATACCCGTTTGTCTTGATCCACTGTACAAGGAAAATTGCACAAATTGAGATTCCAAGACCCAGGATAATCTTACCAAAATCTTTTGCTACAATAGGGAATATATATTTAAATTTATAATCACTTCTCATAGTTGAGATTGCCAATTCCCTTCCAGTCAAAAGACCAACAAAAACCCAAGTAGTTGACATGGGCAAGTTGTTTAGCTCTTTAAAGAAATACAGAATAGTTGCATAGATTAAATCTATTATTGTTGTTGATCTTAAATATCTAGCACCTGTCTTAGTTAAGATGATTTTTTGAATTCTTCCGCCTTCAGACTTAAATATTACTCCAAGAATAGTCACACCGACTAGTACTACACAAAGTAATAGTTCAAATGATAATTGCCTAGGCAGGTAAACCGCAATATTTGCCATATCATGTTGAAGCCATGCCATCCACAGATAGCAACTAGAAACCCACTGTGCTACTCTCCAATATTTAACATTTTTTGGCTGAACTCTATCGTTTTTTTCGTCAATAAACTTAGCAATAACTATCCATAATGCGTAGGCTGTAACAGCCGCAACACCATAACCCAGTGCAGACTTTACTATAATCTTTTCTAAAACAATTCCCGATGCAAAAACTGAAAATACTAAAAGAGTAGTAGAAACTGGTATTCCATACCTAGTCAAAACAAGTAGTATGGCTGGGGTCATGACATGGTACCATTGGGGTTCTATATAATCTATTCTTCCCAACCTGCCATAAGCAATATCGCCACCAGTGGTATACCAGCAATAAATAACAATTGAAGAAAAAATGGTTGCTCCAAAAAGAAACTTCCATTTCCAATTAATTTTTTCATTAGCAGCAATAAAAGTTCCAAGTGTCTGGATAGAATCATTACCAATTACAGAATAGCTGGCAAGAATAAATCCTAGCATAGCCCATAAGCTTAAATCATACAGTTGTTCCATTAGAGTAACCCCTTAAAAACGAGCTCTTATAAAAGTCTCGTGCAAATGAATTTTGAATTGATTTAAAAAAGTGAAGAGTGTTTGGATTAAAAAGAATTAATAAAATAGAAGCGAGGATTTTTTCCATTTTGACGATAATAATGAATCAAAAAAAAAAATTATCAAGTTATAAAAAATTATTTAGATATTTATATTAATTAATGCAATTTCTTCATCTCGGCTTTAGAAGAAGAATTATATATTTCCATTGCTTGTGGTAAAAGTTTTTTTATCTCATCAATTCTTTTCTGAGTGGGCGGGTGGGTGCTTAGCCAAGCAGGCGGTCTTTTTTTGTCTTTATTTTTTTCATACATAATCTCCCAAAATCTTACTGCCTCTTCAGGATTATATCCCGCTCTAGCCATATAAATTAAGCCTATTTCATCAGCTTCATGTTCGTGGGCCCTACTAAATGGCAATATAGCTCCAACTAGAACAGTAGGAATATAAGCCTGAAATACTGCATATTGAACCGCAGGATCTTTATCTCTCATCGCAATCTGTAAGGCTACAGAACCAATTTGTGCTAGAATTCCGAGGCTTATTCTCTCTCCTCCATGTCTAGCTGTAGCATGTGCAATCTCATGGCCCATAACAGCGGCTATCTGAGCTTCATTTTCCATAATGTCCAAAATACCTTCATAAAACGCTATCTTACCGCCAGGAAGACACCAAGCATTTATTTGATTTGATTCAAGGACAGTAAATTCCCATTGATAATTTTTATTAGTTACAGGTGCAATCCTAAATCCTACTCTTTCTACGGCATCTAAATAAACTTTATTTGTCGATACTTTACTTTCTTTTACGACTTGAGAAAATGCAGTACTACCTAAGTTTAATTCTTGATATTCCGATAATAGTATCAGCTGACTCCTTCCAGTAATTGGAGCAGTTGAACAAGCAATAAATATAGAAATAAAAGAAATAGCAAGAAAAAGTTTTCTTAGCATTTTTAAGAAAGAAACTCTTTCATTCTTTTAATACCTTCTGCGATGTCATCATCATGAACAGCATAAGTAACTCTTACAAACCCTTCACCTTGAGTACCAAAAGCTGTACCTGCAACAACGGCTACACCAGCATCTACAACAAGCTTGTCAGTAAATTCCTGAGAAGTCATCCCAGTTCCTGTAATATCAGGGAAACAATAGAAAGACCCAGGAGGTGTAATACAAGATACACCAGGAAGACTATTAAGCCCTTCAACCATTAAGTTTCTTTTCTTTTCAAGCAAGTCCCTTTTTTCAATAGTCCAGTCTTGCGGACCTGTAACAGCTTCATAAGCAGCTCTTTGAATAAATGCAGCAACATTTGTGATAGAGTCTTGAAGAAAAATTGAAAGTTTTGTAATTATTTCCTCGTTTGCAACTGCAAATCCGATTCTCCAACCAGTCATTGCATAAGTCTTAGACCAGGTATCAATTACAATACATCTATCCTTCATTTCAGGTAAAGCGGAAATTGTCTTATGTTTTTTGCCATCATAAATAACCTGGCTAAAAATTTCATCAGTGATAACCAAAAGATTTGGATGCTTTAAAACTATCTCAGCAATTGCTTCAGGATTTTCAACAATCTGACCATTAGGTCTTTGTGGAGTATTGATAATTAAAAGTTTCGTTTTATCTGTGATCATGGCATCTAACTTTTCTAAATCATATTGCCAGTCAGTTTTATTTAATGGAGTATGGTCAATCTTTGCGTTTGCATACTTTGCCCAAACTTCATCGGGTGGATATCCTGGATTTGGAAAAATAACATGATCTCCATCTTCTAATAAACTTAATAAAGTCATCGTTAAAGCATTCTTAGCACCGGCGCAAATTATAACTTCTTCAGGTTTAGTACCAGGCCTTCTATCTTTCATTGTTTCAGTCGCTATATATTCTCTTAGCTCTGGGAGTCCAGGACCAGGATCATAACGAACATATCCTGATTCAAGAGCCCTAACTGTTGCATCTAAAATATGTTGAGGAGTTTCAAAATCTGAACCTTGATAATCTCCCTTTTCAAAATGAATGATTTTTTTTCCAGTTTCTTTTTCTAGTTTCTTCGCAACTCTCATACTATCCCATTGCTTAGGTAGTGTGAAGTGGTCAGTTCTTTTGCTAAAATTATATTTCATAAAAAGCCCCCTTAGGAATATCTACATCTCTAAACTAAAGAAAAAAGTATAAAATATATATCTTCTTTGTCTAGAATTTTAACAAAACATTTACTATATATATTCATTTCTTAATTAAACAAATTACTCTCGAAATATCTATTTATTTAGTTAAATTGATGGTGTAATTTTATTAAAGGTAATAAAAATTCATGGATATTAAAAAAAATAAAAAAGTAGCCGCTATTGAAGTAAGAGAAGACAGATCTATCTCCGAATTACTAAAATTAATGGAAAATACAGGTTTTCAGGGAAAAAGCCTAGGAAGAACTATCTCTGTATTAGAAAAAATGGCTAAAGATCCTGATATCACAATATTATTTGGCTATGCAGGATCCTTATCAACTACAGGTCAATGGAAAATAATAAATTGGCTAATGGAAAATAATATTATCGATATATTAGTTCCAACCGGTGCAAACATTTCTGAGGATATTGTAGAAGCAATGGGGGGAGCCTATATCCAATCATCACATATAAATTCTGATGAAGAATTATTTAAACAAGGATTTAATCGATATTATGACGTACTAGGTGATGAAGTTGAATATTTAGAGATGACTGAATTAATCGGTGAGTTTATCATGACATTAAGTCAAGGCTATAACTATTCGTCCAGAGAATTCTTATATCAATTTGGGAATTGGTTAAACAAGAAAGAGATAAATTCTATTGTATCAGTAGCTGCAAAAAAAAATATACCAATTTTCTGCCCCGCATTTCCTGATAGTCCATACGGAGATGCTGGTTTAATTGCAAGCTCGAAAAATTTTAAATTAACAATAGATTCGATGAAGGACTATAGAGAGTATATGTCATTGGCAGAATTTGTTAACGATACAGGGGTTATATATATTGGCGGTGGAGTTCCTAAAGATTGGATTCAATTGATATCTGTTACAGCTGACTTACTTTATGATAATAGGGAAATCCCAAATAGGAATAATCCAAGATATAGAGATAATGTAGGAAAAGAAGAAACTTACTATCCGCACCGATATGCTATACAAATCACTACGGATTCACCTCAATGGGGTGGCTTATCAGGTTGTACCTTTGAAGAAGCGATTTCATGGGGAAAAGAAGACCCAAATGGTGACTTAGTTCAATGCTACTGTGATGCTACAATTGCGCTTCCAATTATATCTCATTCTTTAATTGAAAGACTTAAGGGGTTTAAAAGAAGTCCAAAAGAACTAAATACGCTTATTAAGAATATTGATTAATTCTAGTGTTGAAGTTGATGGGGTTGAAGATCCAAACACAGAATTAATAACTGCAACTCCATTAACACCAACATCCATAATAGAATCAATATTAGTCCCATCTATTCCACCAATTGCAAAAATGGGCGTATTTTGAACCCTATCAACAATCTCTTTCATCTTAGAGAAGGGTGTTTTCTCTCTACTTGGCTTAGTTTTAGTAAAATAAGGTGTCCCTATTGCAATATAATCTGCGCCAAGCTCTGAGAACTTAATACATCTCTCTATGTCTCCATAGCAAGAAACACCTATAATTTTATCTTTCCCTATCTCCTTCTTTATATTCAAATAGTCTTCATCTGATTGACCTATATGAATTCCATCTGCCTGGGAATCGATAGCAACATCCAGATAATCATTAACAATAAATTTCACATTGTACTTATTTGAAATTTCTCTTATTTTTTTTGCTTTAAATAAAATCTCTTTTTTGTCTATATCTTTCGCCCTTAATTGAATAAATTTTGGTCTATGGATCAAAACAGAATCAATAATTGCAAAATAATCTTCTTTGTTAATTAAACTTTCGTCTGTTATTAAATACAAACCACTAATATCTTTCATGTTATAAAACTTTTTGCTCAAGAGCTTGCATTACTTTATCAGTATCTGCTTCAACTTCTATTGGATGGTTTGAAAACTGATTAGATATACCATCAAGATTTTCAAGATGATAATTAATTTTAAAATCAACAAACTTAAGTCCATGTGCGGTTGAAATAATAACAACCTTATCCGATTTCTTAATTACTTTTTTATTAACAAGTTTTTCAAAGGCAGTAATTGCTACTCCAGTATGTGGGCAATTAAAGGTACCGGTTAGATCAACTCTTGCCGATGAAGTCGCAAGCTCATCTTCACTAGCCTGTTCAACAATACCATCAAATATTTTCAAAATATTAATTGCTTTTTTCACGCTTACAGGATCACCTATTTGTATTGCGTTTGCTAAAGTTGTTTTAGCTAAAATTGAGTCAAATTTTTCAAAATTATTTAAAAAGCTTTTATATAAAGGGTTTGCATTTTCTGCCTGGGCACATACCAACCTAGGTAATTTTGTAATTAAACCCATATCCCTTAGCATCAAGAAACCTTTTCCTAATGCAGAAATATTACCCAGATTTCCACCTGGAATTATAACCCAATCAGGAATTTGCCAATCAAACTGTTGGCACAATTCTATACTTATTGTTTTTTGTCCTTCAATCCTTAAAGAATTTATAGAATTCGCGAGATAAATCTGTTGCTTCTTGCAAACATCTTGCACAATTTTCATGCAACCATCAAAATCGGTATCTAACGAAACAACAGTAGCACCATTAGCCAGCGGCTGAACTAACTGGGCTACGGAAACTTTATTTTTTGGAAGAAAAACTATTGATTTTAATCCTGCTGAAGCGCAATATGCGCTTAGTGCTGCCGAAGTATCACCAGTTGATGCACATGCTAAAGCCCTTATTTCTGTTCCATTTGAAATTATTTGCTTAACAGAGGAAACTAAAACCGTCATTCCCAAATCTTTAAATGAACCTGTATGACTGTTTCCACACATTTTAATCCATAAATCCTCAACTCCTATTTGTTTTCCATATTTTTCGGCCCAAAATAAATTTGTACCTCCCTCATACATTGAAACAATATTCTTATCCTCAATGAATGGGGCAACCCATTCCTTTTTTCCCCACACTCCACTACCATAAGGCCAACTCTGCTTTCTATACCTTGAATCAAATAAATCTTTCCAATATTGAGGTGGGCTCTTTTTCAATTCTTGAACATCTTGCTCAACTTCAAGCAAACTTCCTGTGCTAGGGCATCTATATATAACTTCATTAATGTCGTATTTATAATTAGGATCTTCTATGCTCTGAAACCAACAAGAGTAGTTATGCATTCGCCAACTCCTTTCTCATTATTTCATATGGGGGCTTAACTCCTTCCCAAATACTGAAACTTTCTGCACCTTGATATGCAAGCATATCCATTCCATTTAATATTTTGGCTCCTGCTGATTTTGCAGATGAAAGCAATTTCGTCATAGGTGGTGTATAAACCAAATCATAAACAAACTGTTTGCTAGAAAAAACATTTGGTGAGACTAACAATGGATCTTTTTCATTCATTCCAATTGGAGTACAATTCACTATTAAATTACTACTTTTAGAATACTCATCAACTTGTTCAGATTTTATCAAGATTACTTTAGTCGTATATTGAAATTTTGATATATGATTTAATAGTTCTTCTGCTTTATCTATATCAATATCAAAAATTGCCAAGGATTCTAGCTCAGCTTGGCATAATTTTGCTGTAACAGCTTTTGCCGCGCCGCCTGCGCCAAGAATTATCGCAGATTTCTTCTCTGGATTAAAACCTAGATCAGAAAATAAAGATTTTTTAAAACCCAAACCATCAGTATTGTCTCCAACCAGTTTTCCATTTTTAGGATATAGAGTATTAACAGATCCAATCATTGAAGCTTCATCTGTCAAAACGTCAACATATTCAACAACAGACTCTTTAAAAGGTATTGTAACATTAGATCCCGACAAAACTCCTGTTTTAATTAAAGAACAAATTTTGCTTAAGTCATTAGAATGAGGCTCCAATGGAACATAACAAGCATTAATACCTAAGGCATTAAATGCGGCATTATGCATAACAGGCGACTTGCTGTGCTTAACAGGATTCCCAATCACAGAATACACTTTGGTATTTCCAAAAATCATTTACTTCCTTCCTCTATGAACGTTCTTTTTGCAAATTCAACATCCTTCTTTATATTCTCTATAAGTTCTTCAACAGTATCAAACTTTTTTTCACTTCTAATCCTTTCAATAAATTCAATTTTAATATGTTCGTTATATATATATTCATTAAAATCAAAAAAATGTGACTCAATTAATAAGCCTTTGTCGGCAAAAGTTGGCCTATATCCGATATTTGTTATCCCCTCATACTTTTTTTGATTATGAATAATGTTTGTTACATAAACTCCATTTTTTGGCAAAAAACCCCAATCTGTTTTTAAATTTGTTGTAGGAAAACCAATTTGTCTCCCGCGCTTCTGACCTTCTACAACAAAACCTTTAATGTAATACTTTCTGCCTAAAAATTTATTAGCTTTTCTAACAAATCCATCCCGCAAAAAATTTTTAATAGCTGTTGAACTAATTCTTTCATCTTCTAGGAACTCTAAATCTACTGGAAAGACATTAAACTTTGAATTTTTATAATATTTCAAAGTATCAATGTTACCAGAGGCATTAAACCCGAATTTAAAATCACTGCCAACGACAATATTAAGAGTGCCTTTATCTTCTAGAAATTTCTCAATAAAGTCTTCTGGGCTCATAGTAGATATATCTTTATTAAAGTTTATTTCTTCAATATTGTTTATTGAATAATCTTTTAATAATTTTATTTTTTCACTATAAGGAAGAATTAAATCTATCTTCTTCCCTAAAATTATTTCTCTTGGATGTGGGTTAAAAGTAACAACTAACAACTCGGTTGAAGAGTTGCTCGCAACCTTCTTGGCAAATGTTATTAAAGATTGATGCCCCGTATGCACTCCATCAAAATTCCCTATAAGCAATGTTTTTGTCTTTTTAGTCATAATTTACAATGAAATATTAACACAAATATTCTAATATTTTTTCCAAAAAGATGGAATAAGCAAAGCAAAAATTGTAAAAATCTCTAGCCTTCCGAGAAGCATCAAAAATGAAAGCAAAATCTTAGAACTTGTAGAGAAGAAGGCATAATGATGATGCGGATTAACCTGTTCGAAACCTGGCCCAACATTGGTTATACATGACAATACAGCAGAAAATGCGCTAATTGCAGTCACATTATTTTCTAGAACTATAATTAATATTGCTGAAACAGTGCAAATGAATATATAAAGACCCATAAAACTAAAAACTCCCGAAACAATTTCTTCGTCAATTGATTTTCCGTTTATTTTTACTGTTGAAACAATATTGGGGCTAACTCTTCTTTTAATTTCAATAACAATCCTTTTAAATATAATTAATAATCTAATTATTTTTATTCCACCAGTTGTTGATCCTGAGCATCCACCAAGAATCATGAAAATTAATAGTATAATTTTTGTGTGCTTTGACCAAAGGTCAAAATTATATGAAGTAAATCCTGTGCCTGTTGATAGAGATACTGACTGAAAGATACCGTATCTTAAGGATTCATAAAATGTTTGAAAATCATAAAACTTATTTACTGTAAACACTACAGATATAATCAAAATTAAATTAATTAGAACATATGCTTTAAACTCAGAATTTTCTAAAATCTTTTTATAGTTTCCTGTAATAAGAAAGTAAAAAACTGCAAAACTTATACCAGCTAAGAACATAAAAAAAACGACTATCGACTCAACCAATAGGCTATCAAATGATTCCAAATTTAATGGGTAACTAGAAAAACCCCCAGAAGAAACGGTGCTCAAAGTGTGAATTATTGAATCAAATAAATTAAGATTAGTTAAGCTAAATAGTAATATTCCTAAAACCAAAGATAGACCAATGTAAATGTATAAAAGAGTAATTCCAGTCTCATAAAGCCTTGGGGTGATTCTTTCTTTTTGTGGACCTGAGCCTTCCTGATCTGTAGCGATTTGCATTACCCCAACAGAAATCCTTGGAAAAATTACCAAGACTAAAAGAATTATTCCTATGCCGCCTAGCCATTGACACAATGATCGCCAAAAAATTAAAAACTGGTGACTTGCTACTTCTGGAAATGGACTTAGAGCTGTCGCCCCTGTCGTTGTAATTCCAGAGATTGACTCAAAAATTGAATTAACTAATATGTTTGATTGAAAAATTGGAGATGAAACAAAACCAAAAAGGTTCAAAGAGGAGAAAATATAAGGCAAAGAGCCAAATATTCCAGCGAATAACCATATAAGTGACGCAAGAAGAAATCCATCTTTTCTTGTTAAATCTTCTTTAATTGATTTTGAGTTATAAAAAAAACTTGAAAGCATCTTCCCAATAAAAACAGTAATAATGGAAGATAAAACAAATGGTACCGCCTGATAGTATAAAGGATGAACAGTTGAACTTTCATATGGAAAAAGAAAAACTAGCAACGGAGCCAACAAGAAAAATCCAAAATAAGTAACAAATTTTGAAATTAAATATGATGATTTTTGTAAATTCATTCTAAGATCTTTGATTCCAAGTCTGTTTCAGCATCTGAACTTAATGTAACAGCTATAACATAATCTCCTTTCAGTGCTATACCATTTTCAGGGTCCAAAATTATTCTTTCATCATTAGATTTTCTTATTACAAACGCCAGGGATATATTATCAGATATTTTTTCAACAGCTAAATCTTCTTTTACTTCAAATTCAAAAATTTTTGTATTCTCATCAACTATAGTTTCATGTGAATATCTTTTTCTCATCAAATATGAATTAATTTCACCGGATATTGAAAACTTTGTGTTAATCTCTCTTTCTGCTCCTATGCTATTAATAACATTTTGATATTCCGATTTGGAGTAAACAACTAGGGAGTTTTTTGCTTTAAGCTTATTTGAAAGTAGGGCACTTAAAACATTAATCTCATCATCATCTGTTAAGGCTAAAAAATAATCGCACTCTTCTCCAACACCATTATCTTTCAGAAGATCTTCATTTGTTGGCTCTCCTAATATTATTTGTACATCACTTAACTCTTCGGATAATTCTCTTGCACGAGATTTTTCAGGAACTATTAATTTAACATTACATTTTCTTCTAACTAGCTTTTTTGCAACATTTGATGCAATATAACTACCCCCAACAATAAAAATATTGCTTAACTCAGTGTTTTCTGTTGAAAAATAGACCTCTTCAAATTCTTTCTCGGAAGCATATGCGACAACTGCAAGAACAATATCGTCTTTTTTTAATCTAGTTGAAGGACCAGTAGATTTTATGAAATTTAGCTTTTGATTTCCAGGATCCTCTGTTACAGCCAAGAATTTCCATTTATTTAGCCCGTCTTTATTAAGCGAATATATCGACTTACCCAGAAGCGGACTTGTTTCATCAATTTTAATTTTTAAGAATAAGATTTGAGAATCAGCAATCTTATCAGTTTCCCAGGAGTAAGGTGTTTCAAACAAATTCATAATCTTTTCTGAAACTATATCCCCATGATAAAAGGTTTTAATCTCAGGGAAACCAACCTTACCTGGGTAATCTTTATATTTATTATTTTTTAAAACTACAAGGGTCTGAATACCTGGTACTGATTCAAAGTACATAGCTGTTAATAAATTCAGCTTGTCATCATTTGTACATGCTATGAAAAAATCTATTGAATTTAAATCAATTTCTTCAAAAATATTTAAATCTGCCGAGTCTCCACAGATTGTTTTAATATCTAATTTGTTTTTTGTTTGAATTTGATTAATTTTATTAATGTCTCTATCAATTAAAGTTACATTATTCTCGGTAGAAAGCTCCTCCGACAAGAACCCGCCTGTTGAACCAGCCCCCAAAATTACAATATTATTTGATTTAGAATTAGCCATTTTATTAGCCCAAGGCTAAGCTCAATATAGTCTTATATTTAATCCTACCAACGCTGTAAAGAAAAATTCTTTGTGATCTAAGTCAAAACTATTATTTATATATCCGTGTGCTCCAACACTTACATTCTCAGACAAAACATAATCAAAACCAGCTCCCAATACAGTAAGCATTGAAGAACTATTGTCATCGTTATCATTTTTAGTATCATCAACCAAGACTCCAAGGCCAGCCTCGATTGAAGGTACAACTTTAGGATCTGTACTTGGTAAGATTTTCTTTAAATTTCCTGTTACTCCCATCAATGTTTGATCGTCGCCCTCAGCGTACTGGACTACAGGGCCTATATATAAATCATCTTTGTAAGGCATATCAAGACGAGTGGTAAGACTCCATCCGCCAGGACTTGCTGAAAAACCTCCACCAACAGTAAAAATAGGTGAAGGACCATAGGTTTTATTATAATCAAATGTCTTTTTTTCTTTTTGTTCAGCTTTTATGTCTTTTGATACTGTTCCACTAGATGAATAGTCGCTTTCTTCAACTTCTTTTGCTGTTGAAATAATTGTTGAACTAATCATAGTAGCAAAAATAAAAATAAATAATGTTTTAAAAATGTTCATATACAACCTCTTTTTTAACTGATTATTTAACTTAAAATCTTTAATGTCAAGCTTCAGTTAAATCACGAATGATTAAAGTAATATTAGTGTTTCCATTATACGTATCCTTTTGTATTGAATAGACTATATTTACGTTTTTATCTGCTAGTGTTCTTTCTTTTTGGTTATTTAAAATATTTGCATCACAATTGAACCATATAGCCCTTCTATTGTCACTACCGGCTGTTAACATCATTTCTAAGTGCTTTTCTTTTAAGATTTTTATATTCTTAATTTGAACATTGTTTGTAAGAAAAAGTGGGGATTCATTCTCTTTTCCGAAGGGTTCTATTCGATGAATATCATCAATAAGCTCTTGGTCAATATCTGAAAAATTAATTTCAGCATCAATATCTATTGATTCGGAAATGTCATAATCATAATCATCAATTGAGGTTTTAAATAGATTTCGAAAATTTTCAATATTATTTGGATTTATAGTAATACCTGCCGCACCTGCATGGCCACCAAATTGAGTTAAACTTGACTCACATTTTTTTAAAACTTCAAATAAATTAATACCATTATTAGTTCTCAAGCTTCCCTTCCCTATTTGATCGTTTAGAGTTATGACAGCACATGGTCTATGAAATTTATCGACCATTTTTGAAGCAACTATACCAATTACTCCAGGATGCCAGCCTGTTGAAGATAAAACAAGAGAATTTATCTCGGGATTCTCTCTTAAACATGCTTCAGCTTGAACTAAAGCCTCTGAAGTTACCTGGTCTTGAATAAAGCGTCTCTTTTTGTTGTCCTCATCAATTATTGCTAAGAGAGAGTCAATTTTAGATTCATCATCCTCAATTAATAATTTTACGGCATTTGAGGCTTTTCCAACTCTTCCAGTAGCATTAATTTTAGGAGCTATTTCAAAAGAAACATCCCTTGTAGTATAGGCCGATTTATCTTTTTTCAATAAAGCATGTAAGCCTAATCTATGGGTTTTAGGAATTTCTAGCAAACCATTTTGAACGAAAATTCTGTTAACCCCCAAAATCGGCATGCTGTCCGCAACTGTTCCAATTGCAACCAAGTCTAAGTATCTTGCCAAGTTTGGTTCTTGAACAAATTCAAAATAACCCTTTTCTCTCAATTTTCTCCTTAGAGCCATAATTAAATTAAAAGCAACACCTGCTGCACAAATTTCCTTAAATGGATAGCTGCAGTCTCTTTGCTTAGGATTAACTATAGAAAAAGAGTCTGGTTTAATATCAGGAACAGTATGATGATCAGTTATAAGAAAATCTAAATCTAGTTCTTTACATCTTTCAACTAATTCATTTTCTGAGATACCACAGTCAGTAGAGACTATTAACCTTGCTCCAGAATCAGCAAGATTCTTGATGGATTTAAAATTAATTCCATACCCCTCTTCAATTCTTTCAGGTATGTAAAATTCTACATTTGCCTCGATACTTCTAAGAAAACTAAATAAAATAGTAGTAGATGTGACGCCATCACAATCAAAGTCTCCATAAATAACTATTTTTTCCCCACTTTCAATAGAGTCAATAAGCCGATCTATAGTTTTATCCATATCTTTTAATAGAAATGGATTGGGAAGTTTATCTAAGGTTGGATTTAAGAAAATATCAGCATCTTTTAAATCATTAACCTCTCTATTAACTAGTAAGGTTGATAAAATTTTGGAAATTCTTAATTTGTCAGATAGAAATTCAACTATCTTAATTTCAGGATTTTTTAAATTCCACGAGTGGTTCATTAATCTTATTTCTTTAAACTATCTAATGCATCTAGTGCCATTAAATATCCCTGATGGCCGAATCCAGATATCACTCCTAAAGCAATTGAAGAAACATAAGAATTCTGCCTAAAATCTTCTCTACTAAATATATTTGATAAATGAACCTCAATAAAACCAATCTTAACAGCCAATAAAGCGTCACGAATTGCAATACTAGTGTGAGTAAAAGCTGCAGGGTTAATAACTATATAGTCTATAGTTCCCGAGCATGATTGGATTCTTGAGACAATCTTTCCTTCCTCATTTGACTGATAAAATTCTACTTCAACATTAATAGAATCAGCTTTTTCTTTAATCAAAGAATTAATATCATCTAAACTAAGTTGACCATATAAATCTTCTTCGCGCTCTCCAAGCATATTTAAATTAGGTCCATTTATAAATAACACCTTCATATTTCTAAGGTTAATGTAAAAAGATAATATGTACAATAATAAATTACTTAAAAATCATTTTTATTTCTTTTAGATTAAGAAATTTTGAAATTGAGTAAAAAATAACAAATGAAAAGGAAACTGTCGCTGACAATAAAATAAGTAAATTTGCACCCAGAAGAAAAAACTCTGCTACTTTTATTCCAATGTAAATTGAGGCAAAAGACATTAAGATAATTTGGATTAAAAATTTTACTAAATCTATCAAATCAATTTGATTAAATATTTCTTTCAATCTTAGTGAAAGAAAGATGAATAAGCAAATAGAAGAAATAGAAGATGCTAATGCTAGACCATAAAATCCTAAGTCAAAATAAAAGCCTAGCAAATAACAAAGCAGAAAGTTTATAATAAGATTATAGCCACCATACCTAACAGGTAATTTTGTGTTTTTTATTGCATAAAAACCCTGCGTAATAAGTCTAACCCCAGCAACAAAAATTAACCCAACAGAATATCCAACCAATGCTTTATAAGTTAAGAAAGAATCATCAACTGTGAACTCTCCTCTTGCATATAAAAGATTACACAAGTCCTCTCCTAATAGAATGAAAGAAACAGCAAAAGGGACAGAAAGAAAGATTAAAAATTTTAATTTCTCATTAATTATTAGTGAAAAACCCGAAATATTTTTATTCAAAAAATGCTTACTTAAATCAGGCAATATTGTTGTTGCTATCGAAACGGCAAAGATCCCTAAGGGAAACTCGATTAATCTCTCAGCTAAGTATAAATAAGTGATTGAACCTTTTTGTAAAAAAGATGCGAATTGCGTGTTAACTAGAATATTTATATTATATATAGCCAATCCAAAAATCTGTGGGAAGAGTACTCCTAGAATTTCTTTTGTTTTCGGATTAATACAATCATTAAAAGAAAAACAATATCCGGCATTACTCTTTAAAATAAAAGGTATTTGAAATAAATACTGAAGTAAGGCTCCAAAAAGAACAGCATAAGCAAGTATATTAATGCTTAATGAAAAATAAAAAGAAGATATTAATATTATAAATATTATTCCTAAATTCATTAGAACGGGAGAGAAGGCAGGTGCGTTAAATTTCTTCAAAGAATTCAATAAACCCATATTCAATGCGGACAATGATATTAAAAACAAAAAGGGGGACATTTTTTTTAATAAATCTGACGAAAGTTCTTTAGTTTTTGGATCAAATCCAAACGCAAAAATATTAATTAGTTCAACAGAAAAAAAATAAAAACAACTAGTTATTACAAGAAGGGCTATAAATAGTAATGTAAATATATTGTTCCTAAGATTTTTAAATATACTCTTATCTCTAAAACTCTCGGCTTCAGTAAAAAATGGAACTAAAGTTGTACTTAATGTACCTTCAGCTAGTAGCCTTCTAAAAAGATTAGGAATTCTATATGCAACATAAAAGGCATCTGTTTCAAAATTAGCTCCAAAGAAATAAGTGATTATCAAATCTCTAAGATAACCAAAAATTCTACTAATAAAGGTAAGAATTCCCACCTTTATTGACGAAGAAAATAAATTAAATATTTCTTTCTCCTCTTTACACAGGATTTTTACCAATTAGAATTATAAATTATTCTTATGGAAAAAAATATACGGCAACTCGATGAAATAATATGGCAACTCGATCTTAGAGTTGATAACGAAACTGAATTTATTGCACCATATTTGATAAAAGCTCAAAATGATTACATTATCGTTGATGTGGGACCAACTTGCGGAATCCCTGAGCTGATCAGGCAACTTAATATTTTAAATGTAACACCTTCAAACTTAAAATATGTTTTTTTAACCCATATACATTTAGATCATTCTGGTGGTCTTGGGACTTTTTTAAAATCATTTCCTGAAACTCAAGTAGTTGTTCATAGAAGAGGAACGCCTCATCTTGTAGATCCTGAAAAAGTATTATGGCAATCGTCATTAGATACCCTTGGATGGGTTGCCGAAATGTACCAGAAACCATTACCAGTCGAAGAGGAAAGAATAATCTCGATACATGAAAAAACATTTAATATTAAAGTTAATGATTTGGAATTCAATTGGATTGAGACACCAGGGCATGCAAGCCACCATTTCAGCTTTCTATTAGAAAATAAGAATATAATGTTTTGTGGTGATTCGGTTGGAATGTTAATACCTAGTTTAAATTTTGCAATGGTTCCTACAACCCCTCACCCTTATAGAATGGAATCAGGGATTGAATCAATAAATCTAATGATTGAGAAAAAACCTGAAAAATTAGCATTTGCTCACCACGCTATCAGACCCGATGCTATGAATTTATTAAAAAAACATATAGCTCAGCTTCAACAATGGAAAAATTGTGTGGAAGATTGTCTAAAAAAGAATATTAAAACTGAAGAAGATATTGGTGTTGAAATTTCCAAATTAGATGAAGAATCGGCTCGTCTCATTAACGGTCCGGAAGAATTTGGTGGTCTAAGAAAAGCTTTAATTGGGAGTATTACTGGCTTTATAAATTTAGTTCTAAAAGAAAAAACTGAAGCTGAAGGATAGTTAAACTAACCCATTTTTGAATATTTTTAATTATTCTTTTGTTATCGCTAAGTAGTTCCTTTGTTGTAAAAATTGAAATTTCCTCAGGCTTATTTCTATTGGACCTTGGCCAACCAAGATGCTGGTGCATAGAATATAAGAACTGAAACTTAACTATGTCTTTTTTCTGGTTTAGTTCCACTCGTAAAATAGGCATATCTTCAGTCTAACATAACCTTGACTTTAACTATAAATGTTAATAAAATTAGTTCTAAGGCGTATTTTGTCATATTTTGGCATAATAGGATAGTTGCATGTTTAGAGGTCAATTCATTCATAAAATTTCAAAAACTGGAAGAATTAGTGTACCTTCCAAATTTAGAGATAATCTTCAAAAGAAATATAAGACCAGATCTTTAGTGTTATCAACATTTGAAAACTCAATAATTTGCTATCCATTAACGGAATGGGAAAAGCTTGAAAAAAAAATCTTAGACTTACCGCAATTTAAAAGAGAGACCATAGAATTCGAGAGATACCTAATTGGAAACGCGCATGAATGTGAAATAGATGTAGAAGGAAGGATAATGGTTCCTAATATTTTAAGAAATACTTTTAAAATTAATGATTCTGCAATTTTTGTTGGTCTGCTTTCAAGATTTGAAATATGGTCAGAAAAAGATTGGAACAAAAGTGTTAAAACAAGTTTTAAGAAATTTCAAAATAGTAGGGAAGTAATCAATGAACTTTAACTATCATTTTACAGTGATGAAAAATGAAGCTATAGAAAACTTAAATTTAAAAAAAGATGGAATTTATTTAGATGCAACCTTAGGAATGGGTGGCCATACCTACGGAATAATAAATGCTAGACAAGATATAAAAAAAATTTTTTGTATAGATAATGATTCAGATTCAATGAAATTGGCAAAACAGAGACTATCAAATTCGAAAAGTAAAATTAAATTTATAAAAGGAAATTTTAAGGATATAGACAAACTAATTGATGAGAAAGTTGATGGAATTATTTTAGACTTAGGTATTTCTACATACCAGCTTTTAAATTCGAAAAGGGGATTTAGTTTTAAAAATGGCAACAAACTAGACATGAGAATAGATCTAAATCAAAAGTTAACAGCCAATGAAATTGTGAACACTTATCCAGTAGATAAAATCTCTAGTCTATTAAAAGAATATGGCGAAGAGAAGAATCATTTTAAAATTGCATCGGAAATTGCAAGATATAGATCAAAGAAGAAAATTGCTACAAGTGATGACTTAACAAAGATAATAAAAAAAATAAATAAAAGATCAGGGATGATTGAACCATCAACACGAACGTTTCAAGCCCTTAGAATAGCTGTAAATAATGAATTAACAGCTATTGATGAGTTTCTAATGAAGAGTGATAAAATTCTAAAAAGGGGTGCCAGGCTTGTAATAATTACGTTTCATTCGCTAGAAGATAGAATTGTAAAAAAATTTTTTAAATTTTCTGAATCTGAATGTGATTGTCCACCATCGAAAATGATTTGCAGTTGCAAGAAGAAGCAAACATTAAGGATTATTACAAAAAGGCCGTTGAAGCCATCCTCAAAAGAGATAAATCTTAACCCAAGCTCAAGAAGCGCAAAAATGCGAATTGGGGAGGCTATTTAATGAAAGCTACTGCTATTTTATTAAAAAGAAATAAAACACAATTAATAACCATAATAAAAAAGGCTACAAGGGGTGTAGCAATCTTGTCAATAAGTCTGCTATTGCTAATTTCCATTATTGCTTTAAAGACTTACAAAACAGAATTGGGCTACAAACTAACAAAATCAAAAAATAACTTTTCCAAGGTATTAATGGAAAATAAGAAACTTCGAAGTTTAACTTTAAAGCTAAAATCTCATGAAAGAATTGAGTCAATTGCAATAAAAAATAATATGAAATTCCCAAGCCAGAGGGACGTAATTAAAATCAACAATGAATAATTTTATAAACGAATTTAAAGAGAAAGACACGGCACTAAAAAAAAGACTTACATTTATTAAAAGTTGCATATTTATTTTTATAATAATTATCACAGTAAAAATATTTCAACTACAATTAATTGACAATCAACAACCCCTAAAATTTTCAAAAATACAAACCAACCCTTTTCAGCTACTTGGAAATAGGGGAGAAATAAGAGATGCTAACGGAAAAATTTTGGCTGTTAGTGTCGCATATCCTTCTATACATTTAAATCCTAAAGAAATTAAAGATAAAGCTTACTATTCTAAGGTACTAGCAAAAACTTTAAATATATCTGAAGAAGAAGTTTTAAAGAAGCTGAAAAAGAAAAAATATTTTGTTTGGATTAAAAGGTTAGCCACACATAAAGAAGGAGAAAAAATTCGTTCTCTTAACTTACCTGGTGTTTCAATAAAAATGGAATACAAAAGGGACTATCCATTTGGTCATTTAGCAGGTCAAGTCTTAGGTCATACGAATTTAGATCAAATTGGAATGGAGGGCTTAGAGTACCAATTCAATAGAGAATTATCAGGTTCAAAAAAAATGATCACTCTAAGAAAAGATGGAAAGGGTAAGATAATTACAGATAATTTTACTGCAATAGAAAGTCCAGAAGATGGTTCTAATATCAACCTAACTATCAAAAGCAAATACCAATTTATTTTAGAAAAGGAAATTGCATCAGCCGTCAAAAAATCAAAAGCTTTAAGAGGGTATGGAGTTATTATAAATCCCAATACAGGTGAAATCTATGCAATGGGAAGCTATCCATTTTTTAACCCAAATAAATATTCAAAATATAAAGATTTAATAACTAAAAGGAACCTTCCTGTATGGAATACATTTGAGCCAGGATCAGTAATGAAAAGCTTTCTTGTTGCATCTGCAATTAATGAAGGTGTTGTTAACGACAGAACCATTATAGACTGTGAAAATGGTCAAAGAAGAATTGGAAGGTACATAATTCATGATGTAAATAAAAAAGGGGAATTAGATATTTCTGAAGTATTAAAATTTTCCAGTAACATTGGGGCCTCAAAAATCATTGAAAAAATATCCAATGAAAAATATTATGAATACCTTAAAAATCTTGGCTTTGGAAATAAAACAAGAATTAATGTTCCTGGTGAGGCTTCGGGAATACTTATTAATCCTGAAAAATGGAGTCGAATTCAGGCGGCTAATATAAGCTTTGGTCAAGGAATGTCAGTAACTTCTATCCAACTTGCAAAAGCGCTTTCAATAATTGCCAACGGAGGAACTTATATAGAACCCTACTTAATTAAATCAATTACAAATTCTAAAAATAAAATAATTTTTCTTAATAAAGGCCAGTCAGGGAAAAGAGTATTATCTTATAGGACTAGCAAGAAGATGAGGCAACTATTAAAGTCTGTGGTGGATGATGGCGGAGGATTTAAAGCTCAAATAGAAGGTGTCAGCGTAGCGGGAAAAACAGGTACGGGGCAATTTGCTACTAAAGGTGGATATCATAAAAAAAGATTTATAGTATCTTTCATTGGATTTGCACCTAGCGAAAATCCTCAACTAGTAAGTGTAATAACAATTGATTACCCCAAGGGTGAAAGAGCTTACGGTGGAAGATGGGCTGCTCCTGTTTTCAAGAAAACAATTGAAAAGATATTAATAGATGAAGAAAGAATTGAAAAGCTAGTTAGAACGAAAGATGTTCCTTCTTTCTTAGGAAAAGCTAAAAGAGAGGCAATTCAAATAGCAAAAGAAAAAAATGTAAAAGTAAGAATTATTGGTAATGGCTTCGTAAAAAAACAAACACCAAATCCTGGAAACGACTATAATTTCCAGGAGGAGATTAGCTTGTTCCTTGAGCCAGGAATTTAAGTTATGCATATTTCAAAATCAAATAATATCTTCAAAAAAATAAAGCATCTAGGTGTCCCTACTAATAATTCAAAAAAAATCAAAAAAAACGATATTTTCTTCGCGATAAATGGGGAAAAAGAAAATGGAAATATCTATATTGAAGATGCAATCACTAAAGGTGCCGCCGCAATAGTAGGAGATAAAAGCTTAAATACTAAAATAATACCAAAAAATATTCTGTCGCTCATAGTACCAAATGTAAGAAAATCTTTTGGGATAGCATGCTCAAATTTTTTTTCTAATCCTGGTGATAATATTAATTTGTGCGGAATCACTGGCACAAATGGAAAAACATCAATAGCATACTTATTACATGCCATATTTGGAAAAGAACAATCTAGTTTAATCGGAACCATCGAAAACAAATATGGCAGCAAAAAAATTAAATCAATATTAACAACTCCAGATACGTTTGATTTAAATAAAACCCTTAAAGAAATTAAAAATCATGAGATTAAAAATTGCTTTCTTGAAGTCTCATCACATTCACTAGAACTTTCTAGAGTAGAAGGGATCAATTTCGACTCTGGAATTTTTACCAATATTACACGAGATCATCTGGATTTTCACAAAAATATGAATAGTTACTATAAAAGCAAAGCTAAATTATTCTCCTATTATCTTAATAAAAGTAAAAAAAAGAATAAGATTGCTGTAATAAACATTGACGACAAGTATGGAAGAAAGATTACGAAGTTAATTAATAGAAATATAAAGGTCATATCTTATTCAGTAAAAAATAGTAATGCAGATTTCTATCTAAAAAGTATAGAAAAAGTTAAAAACGGGAATAAGCTTATAATAAAAAATGACAAAAATGAGTTCACATTAGAAACAAAATTATTTGGTTCATATAATTTACAAAATATTTTGGCTTCTTTTGCTATATCTAAAAGCAAAGGACTTTCAATAAAAAAGATTTTTGATGGTATAAAAAAATTTGAAGGTGCTCCCGGGAGACTTGAAAAAATTAAAAATAAAAAAATTAATATTTTTATTGACTATGCCCATACTCCTGATGCAATAAAAAAATCTATTCAATCATTGAAGAAAAATTTCAATGATAAAAGAATAATCGTGTTGTTTGGATGCGGTGGAGACAGAGATAAAGGAAAAAGAGCTAGGATGGGAAAAATAGTTTCTGAAGCTGCAAATAAAATAATAATTACTTCTGATAATCCTAGATATGAAAGTCCAAAAACAATCATTCAAGATATAATTCAGGGTATAAGTTCAAAAAATATAAATAAAGTCAAAGTTATATCTAACAGGGGCAATGCTATTAGATTTTCAATTAAGAGCACAAGAAAAGACGATGTTTTACTAATAGCTGGAAAAGGTCACGAGGAATATCAAGAAATAAAAGGAATTAAAAATAAATTTTCTGATAAAAGGGAAGTAAGAAAATGTCTAAAGATTTTAAAATAATAAATAAAAAACTGGAGGCCTTTGTTCTCGCGTACGATGAAATTGTAAGCTATGACACCAATATTAAATTTGAGAATTTTAATAATATTTCAACTGATTCAAGACATATAAATCAAAATGATCTTTTTATCGCATTAAATGGGGAAAATTTTAAAGGACATGAATTTGTTCCGGATGTTATCAAGAAAGGTGCATCTTTCTTTGTTACTGAAAAAGAAACAGGACAACCAAAACAAATATTAGTTAAATCAACCCTTAATTTTATCCAAGACCTTGCAACGTACATCTTAAAAGACATAAAAGAGCTAAAGATATTTGGAATCACAGGCACCAACGGTAAAACAACAACAAAAGAAATTTTAACGAATATTTTGAAAGAACATTTTAATGTTTTAGCAACTAAGGGTAATTTAAATAATCAAATAGGTCTTCCTTTGACAATCTTTAATTTAAAAAATACTGATCAAATCTTAGTTCTTGAGATGGGTACAAATTCAAAAGGAGAAATTGAAAAGTTAGCAAAAATAGCAAGGCCACAATTTGGCGCGATAACCAATATAGGGAAAGGCCACACAGAAGGTCTTGTAGATAAAGAAAATATATTTTTAGAAAAATCTAATATAGTTAAATATTTTAATTCCGACTCAGTTTTTGCTTTTAATATGGATGATGAATTCATTAATATGTTTTTTTCAAAATTTAAATATAAGAAAATTAGTTATGGAATTAAAAATAAAGCCGATATAAGAGCTGAAAATATTCAAGAGGGTTACTCAAAATTTAATCTTATTTATAGGAATAATAAATATCCCGTTAGCCTTAAAGCTCCAGGTATAAATAATATCTATAACGCTTTATGCTCAGCATCCCTTGCTATTCAAAGTGGCTTAGATATGGAATTAATAGTGAAAGGGGTCGAATCTTTCGAAGGAATTAATAATAGATTTAAAATAATCGAGTTACCAAATGAAAATATTATTATAAACGATACATATAATGCAAACCCTGATTCTACTATCAGAGCCATTGAAATGACAAATAAAATTTTTCCAGAAAAGAAAAGGGTTGCGATTTTAGGAAGCATGCTCGAACTTGGTGAAACGTCTTCTCTTGAACATACCAAAATAGGTGAATATTTAAATAATAACGAATTTACCGAATTCTATTGTTTTGGAAATAATTCATTAGACTATAAAAAAAACTTAAGTTCAAATATTAAATTTGTAGAAATAACAGATCATTCTGAAATTAAAAAATATATAGATTTAAATTCTATTAAGAACACTGTTATTCTAGTTAAAGGATCTAGGGGGATGAAAATGGAAAGGATATTTACCTCTTTGGGGTTATAATGTTTTATTATTTATTTGATTTATTTGTAAATTCATTCGGTTTTTTAAATATTTTTCAATATATTACTTTTCGATCTTCATTAGCAGGCATCACATCTTTCTTTTTAATTATTTTCTTAACCCCCAAGTTTATTCAATTAATGAATAAAAATGATTTTAAGGAAAATATTAGTTCTTATTTAGATAAGCACAAAAAGAAAAAAGGAACCCCAAACATGGGTGGGCTTGCCATTGGCGCTAGTATATTGGTATCGTCAATTTTTTATGGGAATTTTAATAATATCAATTTCTTAATAGTGCTTGGAGCATATTTGATGTTTGCATGCAGTGGATTTTTAGATGATTTTATAAAACTCAAAAAAGGCAAAGGTCTTTCAATCACTAATAAATTTTGTATTCAAATTATAATAACAATTTTAATTGTTATTTTCTTTATTAAAGATGGCCAAGATTTTTTATACTTAGGTGAATTTTATAATAATACATTCATCGGTCTTCCTTTTACAAAGGAACTATTTAACTTAGGCTGGGCTTATTACTTTTTGAGCTTTTTAATAATCTTAGGTTCCGCAAACGCTGTCAATTTAACTGATGGACTGGATGGTCTTGCAACCGGATCGTTACTAAGTAGCGTTGGAGCAATTATAGTTCTAACATACATTGCTGGAAACATAATATATACTGACTATCTCTACTTGCCCTATATAAAGGATGTTGGAGAGGTAAGCATCTTTCTCTCCGCAATCTTAGGAGCACTTTTAGGATTTCTCTGGTTCAATTCAAATCCTGCACAAATCTTTATGGGCGATGTTGGCTCTATACCTTTAGGGGCTACGGTTGGCTTGGTATCAATAATAATTAAACAAGAAATTTTACTTTTAATTTTAGGAGGAATTTTTGTGGTGGAGGCGTTGTCTGTAATAATTCAAATTACTTCTTTTAAATTATACAAAAAAAGAATTTTTAGAATGGCTCCTCTTCATCATCATTTTGAGCAGTTAGGTTGTTCGGAGTCAAAAATTGTTATTAGATTTTGGATTGTATCTATTATATTAGCTTTAATATCAATCGCATCCCTCAAAATAAGATAATATGAAAAAGATTTTAATTTATGGATTAGGAAGAACTGGTAGGGATCTAGTAAAATTTTGTAAAAAAAGAAATATGAGTTTTACCACATTTGACGATAGAGATAATAGCGATATAAACTTTGAAGATAGTTTAAAAAATTGTAGTGAGATAATCGTGAGCCCTGGAATAGGTTTAAGAAATATAAATCTGCAGAAAGCTATTAAATCAGGAATTAAAGTAATAAGTGAAATAGAGTTTGCTTCAAGATTTATTTCTAAGCCTATAATCGCAATAACTGGAACAAATGGAAAAACAACAACAACTCTAATTACATACGATCTATTAAAAAGCATAGGTTTAAATGTATTCCTCGGTGGAAACATTGGCACTCCACTAATAAATGCTGTTAATAAAGAAAATAAATATGACTATATTCTGATAGAAGTTAGTAGCTTTCAATTGCAATTTATAGACTTATCCTTTAAGCCCTTTATTTCAGCTATTTTAAATGTTTCCGAGAATCATTTAGACCATCATTTCAATATGGAAGAATACAAATTATGTAAGAAAAATATTTTCAAAAATCAATCGGATCGCGATTATCTCTTAGTAAGTCAAAAAGAATTAAAAATAAATAAAATTAATCCTTTAAAAATTAATCCTTTAAAAAACAAAAAAATATATTCTACGGATAATGCTATATTTGCTGAAAAAAATAAATTAAACATAAATGAGCTCAAATTATATGGACCTCATAATATAGAAAATATACTTTTCTCACTCAATATTTTCACAATTATTAAAAAAATTGAAAAAAAACAGCTCCAAGTTGTTAAAGATTTCACCCCACCTTTCCATCGGCTTGAAAAACTAAAAGGAAAGATAGCTATTTTTAATGATTCAAAGTCAACATCTCCACAAGCAACAGGTGTAGCAATAAACAGCTTTTCAGAAAAAATAGTACTAATAATGGGGGGCAAGGACAAGAACTTGGATTACAGTTCATTAAATAAAGATTTTAAAAGAAAGGTTAAACTTCTAATACTGTTTGGAGAAAATAAATTTGAATTAGCGAAAACTTTTAGAAATGTAAAAATATATTTAGCGTCCGATCTACGTTCTTCTGTTAAAGAAGGAATCAAAAGGACTAATTCATCAGATGTATTACTTTTTAGTCCTGGTACATCGAGCTTTGATCAATATAAATCCTACTCAGAGAGGGGAGAAGAGTTTAAAAAGTATGTTAAAGAATTATCTTGAATCTGTTGAACCAAGAATATTATTTATATTCTCAACGATTATTCTCGCAATAATAGGGCTTGTCATGGTATTTAGTTCGAGCTCAATCATTGCGATGGAAAATTATGCAGACTCTTTTTTTTATCTTAAACGACAAAGCCTATTTCTATTAATTGGCTTATTTATCATGCTCATTTGTTCAAAGATTAATACAAATGTATTATCAAAAAACTATAAATTTTTCTATATAGTTGGAATAATTCTACTTTTATTAGTTCTCATACCTATGCTTGGAAGGAAATCTGGCGGTGCAACTCGATGGATTCAAATACTTTCATTTTCTATACAGCCTATAGAAATTTCGAAATATATGCTGTTAATTTTTATTGCACAGCACTTAAATATAAAGAATGCGCGTATTAAAGAATTTAAGATTGGTGTTGTATCAACCTTGCTACCTTGTCTCCCCTACCTTTTCTTACTATTATTGCAACCAGACTTTGGAAATACAGTTTTAATTTGCATTACGATTTTTGGGATGATTATATTATCAGGTGCACGAATGAGTCATATACTTAGTCTCTTTCTCCTACTAATTTCATCATTCATTAGCTTAATTTATATAGCACCATATAGAATGAAAAGAGTAATGTCGTTTCTAAATCCCTATGAAGATCCACAAGGTAGTGGTTATCAAATTATTCAATCATTCGTTTCATTTGCAAAAGGTAAATTCTTTGGTGTTGGATTAGGAAATAGCTCACAAAAACTCTTCTACCTTCCTCAGGGATACAATGACTTTATTTTTTCTATTATTGCCGAAGAATTAGGATTTCTAGGGTCTATGGTAATAATTATATTATTTGGCATCCTTATTTATAGTGGCTTTAAAATGCTTGAGAGAGCAAAAGATTTATTTTCTAGAAATCTGATTTCTGGAATAATCATACTAACTTCACTTCAAATTATAATTAATATTTCTGTAACAATTGGCTTAATGCCAACGAAAGGGGTTCCCTTGCCCTTGATTAGTTATGGGGGAAGCTCTTTAATATTTACACTCTTCGCTTTAGGTTTAATTTTAGCTCTAGACAGGAGAAAAAATTGAAAAAAGTTTTGATAGCACTGGGGAGTACAGGTGGTCATATATTTCCGGGCATATCAATTTTAAATCATCTAGAATCAATAGATAATAAAATAGAAGTAAAACTAGTAAATTCGATAGATAGCAAAGTTCTTATTCCTAACCTTACAAAAAGGAACGAAATATACAAAATTAAGTCAACTGGGTTTGTTGGAAAATCATTTATAAGTAAAATAAAATCTTTGGTCTTTTTTATATTTTCAATAATACAATCTTTAAAAATTATTTTTCAATTTAAGCCAGAGATTATTATAGGAACAGGGGGTTTTGTTTCACTCCCAATAGCACTTGCTGGATATGTCTTTAATAAAAAAATTTATATAGCAGAAGGAAATTCTGTTCCAGGATTATCAAACAGAATAATATCTAAGTTTTGCGATAAAATATTTATTAATTTCGAAGAATCAGAAAAATATTTTAAAAAAAATATGTGTGTTAAAACTGGATTCCCTATCAGAAAACTAACTTTTAATATCGGTATTAAAAAAGATATAGATATTTTTATATTAGGTGGAAGTCAAGGATCAGCTGTTCTGAATGAAAAAGTTACCAAAACAATTTATCAGTTCTTAAAGAGAGCCAATAAAGAGAGAAATCAGGAAATTATTAGGATTGTTCATCAATGCGGGTCAAAAAATAATGCTGAAATTAAGGCTTATTATAAGAAATTAAAAAAAGAGTTTGGTTTTCTTGAATATGAAGTTTATGAATTTATAGAGAATATTGATAATTTTTATCAAAGAACAAAAATACTTATTTCCAGAGCTGGGGCTAGTACAATAGCTGAAAGTTTATTTTATCAAATTCCTACAATTTACTTCCCAATAACAAGCTCTTCAGGCAACCACCAATATTTAAATGCAAAAGAAATGGTTAGTAAAAATTTTGGTCTCATGTGCCCGGAAGACATAACGCCAGAATTATTTTCAGAAAGCATATTCAAACTTTTATATAATAAAGAAATTAATCAAAGTATATCAGGAAGTTTAAAAAATAATGCTATTAACTTAAAAGAAGATTCAGCATCAAAGATTATAAAAGGAATTTTAAATGACAAAAAATAATATTAAAAAAGTCCATTTCATAGGAATAGGTGGAATTGGAATGAGCTCATTAGCTTTCTTTTTAAGAGGGAAAGGTATTGATGTTTCTGGTTCAGACATTGGGACTGAGCAAATTATAAAGAAACTTAAAAAAAACGGATGTAAAATTGCCAATACTCATAAAGGGGCAAATATAAACAATCATGATCTAGTAATTTACTCGTCCGCCATAAAAAAAAACAATCCTGAAATTATTGAAGCTAAAAAGAAAAATATTAAAATACTGAAGCGTGGTGAGGCCTTAGGTTTTTTCACTAAGTCAATGAAAAACATAACTATTACTGGATGTCATGGGAAAAGCACAACGTCTTCTATTTCACATTTTATAATTAATAATTCCAAAATAAGTCTAACTGGCTTTATTGGTGCGGAAGATAAAATATTAAAATCAAATTTCTATCAAGGAAAATCAAAATACTGTTTGATCGAGGGAGACGAAAGTGATAACAGCTTTAACAACATTAATTCACATATTTCGTTAATAACAAATATAGATGATGACCATTTAGACTTTTACGGTTCGAAAAAGAGACTTTTGCTCGCATTTAAAGAATTTATTTTAAATACAAAATATAAATGTCTAGTGAATGTTGATTCCCCAATGCTAAAGGATTTAATAGAAAGTATTTCATCAAAAAAAATTATAAAATTCAGTCAAAAAATTAACGACAATACTGATTATTCTTTTCAAATATTAAAGAATAAATATACAACAGTTGAATTGTTCAAAAAAAATAAAAGCTTAGGTATTTTTAAATCTAAACTACTAGGTGAATTTAATGCATATAATCTTGTTGCATCAATAATTTTGGCTTTAGAGTTGGGGATTAAGATTCAAGGAATTAAAGAGCTTAGTCAAAAATGCAAAGCACCAAAAAGAAGATTTGAAACAATAATCAGTAATAAAAAAATCAAAATCATTGATGATTATGCACATCATCCAACAGCAATTAAGGCTATAAGAGAGAATATAAATAAAAACTTTGCTAAAGATAATATAATATTAATTTTCCAACCCCACAGATTTTCTAGAACCAAAATTCTTCTGAACGACTTCATTAAAGAGTTGAGTTTGTGGAATAGACTGTATCTTGTTGATATATATTCAGCATTTGAAAGACAACAGACTGACATACTAGATCTTTTTAAAGAAATAAAAAAAATTAATCCTAATGCACTTTATTTTAAAAATAAAGAAACATTAATAAACAAAATTCTTTCGAAATCAAGAGATAAGAAATATACTATTTTAACTATGGGAGCAGGAGATATTCGTGATGTCGGTATCAAGCTTAAGCAAACAATTTAATTTTTTCGAGGATTTTCTCATAAAAGAAAATATTAAGTTTTTCTCCAGCTATAGTATGAGTAAATATGCATCTTGGAGAGTTGGTGCGACGACTCCATTTATTATTTATCCTAAAAATTTAAAAGAATTTAAATTAATAATTTTAGAAGCTAAAAAAAGAAAAATTAAATTTTATATATCAGGAAATGGATCAAATAGTTTATTTGTTAGACTGTCTAAAACAATTATTATAAGTACAAAAAAGTTAAATAAAATAAAATTCGGTTCCGATGGTAAGGTCACTGTAGAAGCAGGAGCATCGTTAAATTTAATGCTTAATAGATCGTTAAAAAAAGGGCTTCTAGGGTTTGAATTTTCTTCTGGTATTCCTGGAACTATTGGCGGTGCACTGATTACAAATGCTGGTGCAAATGGTGGGACAATATCTGAGATATTAGAATCAGTTACTTTTCTTAAAGAAAATTCGGAAATAGAAGTTCCGAAAAGCAAAATTCTTTTTGGCTATAGGTACAGTTCTATCACAAGAGAAGATATTATTATCAAAGCAAACTTTAAACTTAAATCAGGTAATACAGCTACCGCAAAAGAAAATATAAAAAACTATATTAAACATAGAAATAAAACTCAACCTGTTGAATATCCCAGTGCAGGAAGCGTATTTATGAATCATCAAAATGGTAAGGCAGGTAAGATTATTGAAGATTTAGGACTAAAAGGTCTATCAGTTGGAGGTGCGCAGGTTTCTCACCTTCATGGAAACTATATAATCAATACAGGTGATGCAAAAATTAAAGATGTAAAAAATTTGATTGAAAAAATACAAAAAATTTCAAAAGAGAAAGAGGGAATAATTTTATCGACCGAAGTAAAAATTATTGATGAATAATGCGTAGAATCCTATTAGCTGCAATAATCATAGTATCATTATTTATTTATTTTCCAGTATTTTGTTTTGTAGAAGAGATTATCATTGAAGGAAACAACCTAGTTCCAAGCGAGGAAATAATAAAGACTTCGGAAATCAATGGAAAAATTTTAGCTTTTTATAATAAAAATGAAACTATAAATAAAATCATGGGAATTAAATTAATTAAAGAAATCAGGATTGAACAAGTTTCTTATAACAAAATAAAGTTGCTACTTAAAGAGAAAGATATAATTATGTCTACGAACATTAGTGGGACTCTTGGACATATAGATGAAAATAGTAAATTTATCAAAAATATTTCAGAATATTTAATTAAAAACTATCCTATTTTAACAATTGAGTCGGAATCTCAAATCAAAAAGGGTGTGCTATTACTTAAATTATTGAACAAAGAGAAGGTTTTCATAAGTGATGATATTTCAGAAATATTAATCGATAAAATAATGGGTGCAACTATTTTTACTAATGATGGAATAGAAATTTACTTGGGAAAAGAAGAATTTAAGAAAAAAATAAAAAATCTAGCCATTATTTTAAAAAATGGAAAAGATAAGAATATGAAAGAATCTTTCATTGATGTAAGTAATATAAATAAGGGTGTTGTAAATTATAATCTTTAGGATTATAATGGCATAAATGGCAGAAAGTAATGTAATTGTTGGACTTGATATTGGAACTACAAAAATCTTATGCTTGGTAGCTGAAGTGAGAGCGCCTGGTGATGTGGAGATTATTGGAGTTAGTTCTTACCCATCTAAAGGTTTACAGAGAGGAATAGTTTTAAATATAGATAGTACTGTTGATTCGATTCGTCAAGCAATTGAAGATGCAGAAAAAATGGCAGGAACAGAAATTACAAGCGTTATAGTAGGGATTGCAGGAGGGCATATCAGAAGCCTTAACGGTCATGGCATGATTACTCTCAGGAACAGAGAAGTTACAAAAAGAGATTTAGATAGAGTAATTGAATCTGCAACCGCTGGTGCTCAACCCGCTGATCGAGAAGTTATCCATGTTATGCCGCAAGAATTTATTGTTGATGGTGAAAGAAAAATTAAAGACCCTGTTGGTTTATACGGTGTTAAGTTAGAAGCAAAAATTCACATGGTTACTGCCCAAGTAACTCAGGCAAAGAATCTTGTTAAATGTGTTCATAATTCCGGAGTAGATGTTCAGTCCTTAGTTTTAGAACAAATTGCCTCAAGTGAAGCAGTGTTGACTCCTGATGAAAGAGATGTTGGAGTTGTACTTTTAGATTGTGGTGGTGGTACAACAGATATTGCAGTTTTTTCTGATGGCGCAATAAAGTACACAAGTAATATTACAATTGGCGGCGATTTTTTAGATAACGACATCTCTTTTGGACTAGGTGCATCTAAACAAGTTGCAAAAGAAATCAAAGAAAGGTATGGAATTGCTTCGGCTGATCTTGTTGATGGTGAAGACGAAATCAAAATTGATAAAATTGCAGGCAGTGGAAGAAAAAAAATTAGTCAACTGGAATTAGCCAATATAGTTGAACCCAGACTTGAGGAAATATTTACAATGGCACGAAGAGAAATCATGAGATCTGGTTATCACGATATGCTTCCAGCTGGATGTGTAATAACTGGTGGCTCAATGGCAATAAAAGGGGCAGACTATCTTGCTCAGAAAATCTTAAACATGCCTGTCAGATTAGGTGTACCTAATCAAATAACTGGTCTTGAAGAGCTGGTTTCTAAGCCGGAATGTGCTACAGGTGTTGGCCTTCTTATTTGGGGATCTAACAACCAAGAAGCTGCTAAAAGCTCTAAAATCAGGATCAGAGAAGCCCAGGTCTTTAAAAAGGTCTTTAGCTCTATGAAAACGTGGTTTGCTGATCTATTCTAAATAGTGCTTTTTCTTACTTTTTATTATATAATACTAAATATAGTAGTTACTTTTTTTTAGTACACTACATATTGTTATTTATAAGGGAGACGTTATGCCAACTTTTGAATTTTCTGGGGAAATCGCAGGTACACCAAAAGAAGACCTCTTCGATAGCTTAGGAGCCAAAATTAAAGTTATAGGTGTCGGTGGAGCTGGTGGAAATGCTGTTAATAGTATGATTAACGATAAAATTGATGGGGTTGAATTCATAGCAGTAAATTCTGACTTTCAAGACTTACAAAAATCACAAGCTAAAAGAGTTATACAAATTGGAAAAAATATTGCAAAAGGACTAGGGGTTGGTGGAAATCCAGAATTGGGGAATGAATGTGCTAAAGCAGATCAAAACGATATAACAGAAGCACTCCAAGGTTCTGACATGGTTTTTATAACAGCTGGAATGGGAGGTGGAACTGGAACCGGGGCATCACCTGTTGTAGCAAAGTTAGCAAAAGACGCTGGGGCACTTACCGTTGCAATAGTTACAAAGCCTTTTACTTTTGAAGCAAATAAGAGAATTGCACAGGCTGATTTAGGGATTTTAGAACTAGCGAAAGAAGTTGATTCGTTGATTGTAATTCCAAATGATAAATTAAATGAAGTTCAACAAATTTCCGGAATCTTAGATTCATTTAGAGCAGCAGATGATGTTCTCACAAATGCTGTTCGGGGTATTGCTGATATAATCGTTGGCTCTGGTTTTATAAATGTAGATTTTGCTGATGTCAAAAAAGTAATGAAAGAAAGCGGTGGAAAAGCTTTAATGGGAACCGGTGAAGGAGAAGGAACATCTAGGGCAATTGAGGCTGCAGAAAATGCGATAACAAGCCCGCTTCTGGAAGACATCTCAATCGAGGGCGCAACAGGGATACTTATTAATGTTACCGCTTCAAGTAATTTTACTATTGATGAACTAAATGAAGCATGCAATCACATTAAATCAAAAGCTAATCAAAATGTTGAATTAATATTCGGACTTGTTGTAAATGAAGTATTAGGAGATAAAGTTAAAATAACCGTCATTGCTACTGGAATTGATGGCAACTCTAAGCCAAATATTTCTAATATACCAATTGAAGAAGAAGATAAAAATCAAATTAGCTTAGATCTAGATGATGAAATTATGAACAATATAGATGATGTGGAATCAGAAAATTCCGAAAATACTAATATAGACAATCTTCATCCATTAGGAGATGACGAACATTTTGAGATTCCTGCTTTTATTAGAAAACCAAAGAAATAAGTGTCTAAATAGCTGAAACTTTTTTTGCTTCATACCATAATGATTCTAAGTCATAAATTGCACGGGTCTCGGAATGAAAGATATGTATAAGTACGTCGCCACTATCAATTATAATCCAACGCTTATCGTTTGCCCCTTCAGTTTTCAGGTTTAATTGAAATTTTTTCTTAATATCTGTAATCAAGTTGTCCGCAAGTGACTTAACCCCTCTTTCAGAAGAAGAACTTACGATTATAAAGTAATCTGCAATAGAAGAAATCTCCTCAATATTTAACGCAACGATATCTTCCCCCTTCTTATCATCAAGCCAAGTACAAACAAATTTTATAAAATCTAAATTATTCATCAAACGTAAAGCCTTTCATTCAATATAAAATCTAACACTCTAGGAGACAAGTATTTCTTTGCATCAGCAACTCTACCAGATGAAATAATTTTCCTAATACTCGAAGATGAGATATTAAACTTATTTTCCAAATTATAAAAATATAATTTTTTATCTTCTTTAGTTCTAATCTGATGAGCTCTTCCAGAAACCTTTTCTAACTTATATGAATCCTTATTTTTAATAATAAATTCCTCAACATTAATTAACTGAGGATCCCTACTAACTACAATAAAATCGATAAGCTTTTTTAATAACTCAGAATTACTCCAACTAGAAAGCTGAAGAAATTGATCACTTCCTAAAATTAAAAATAAATGATCATCAGTCCCGGATTCTATTAAGCTTTTAATTGTCTCAAATGTTGTATGATTCTTGTCTGAATCACTTTCCAGATTGCTTATCTCATAATTAACACTTTCCTTTTCTAGCTCGATATTGATCATATTAGATATTAGGTCAAAAGAAACAGTGCTTTGATTCTTATAATAAGGATTCATATTAGGAATAAATAGAATTTTATCTAAATTAAAATTTGGAACAACTTCTTTAATTAAAGAGATGTGTCCAATATGAATCGGATTAAAACAACCACCAAAAATTCCAATATTCATTATTTATAAATCACCATAATTGTGTTGCCAATTTTTCTAGTTGAAACAGATTTTACTTTTAACTTATACTTTTTATTTAAATTGTTGGAAATATTAAGTCCACCGTGGCCCATAAAAGAAGGTGAATAATATAAAATTAGTTCATCAAACATATTAGACTTTAAAAAGTTAGTAAAAACTTTGCCTCCTCCTTCAATTAATGTTGATTGTAGATTATTCTTAGCTAATCGATTCAAAATAATCCTTGGGCTTAAACTGCGTACTTTCTCAATTTGGCACCCTAGACTTCTCAGCTTGTTTTCCTTGCTAGATTCTTTACTAAGATCTGTAAATATTATTGGCTTGTTCTGCAATTTGATTATATTCGATTTTAGTGGTGTTCTTAGTTGAGAATCTAAGATTATAGGCCTAGGCTGTATAATATCCTTTGACCCCTTTCCTCTATAAGTCAAACTAGGGTTATCCTTAATGACTGTATTAACTCCTATTAAAATTGAATCATATAAAGCCCGGATGCCATTAGAATGCTTCAATTGTTCAGTGTCACCAATCTTATTACTTTTTAAATCATTATTAAAAATCATCCCGTCTAGAGTCATGCAGATTTTTAATGTTACAAAAGGTTGATTCTTTTTAATAATTTTGGAATATCCTCTATTTAACTCATTATTTTCTTTCTGAAAATTAATAAAAGTCGTCTCAATATT
>CETI01009326.1_pt1 | contig 37789 bp, 31 predicted proteins | sample 361441 | NCBI WGS metagenome assembly CETI01 (sample SAMEA2622478, study PRJEB7988) | marine metagenome | biome: marine biome (ENVO:00000447); feature: deep chlorophyll maximum layer (ENVO:xxxxxxxx); material: "saline water (ENVO:00002010), including plankton (ENVO:xxxxxxxx)" | depth 90 m | reverse complement strand
TCAATTAAGCATGCTGAGCCAGTATGTGTTGGACTAAATTGTGCTCTGGGACCTTCTGATTTGAGACCTTATGTAGAAAAATTAGCCAAAATTGCCACCACAAACGTACATTGTTATCCAAATGCAGGATTACCAAATGAATTCGGAGAATATGATGAAACTCCTGAAATGATGTGTGAACATATTGATGAATGGTGTAAATCTGGATTAGTAAATATGGTGGGAGGATGTTGTGGCACTGATACACATCATATTGAGCATTTCGTGAAAGTCGCTTCGGAAGAATTACCGCGAGATTATGAAAAAATAAAATCCAAAGAATTATCTTCATTTAGCGGACTAGAACAATTCACAATAACTCCTGAAAGTAATTTTACAATGATAGGAGAAAGAACTAATGTAACTGGCTCTCTAAAGTTTGCTCGTTTGATTAAGGAAGAGAACTATGATGAAGCTCTTGAGATAGCCTTAGAACAGGTGCAAAATGGTGCAAATATAATAGATATTAACATGGATGAAGGTTTACTAGACAGTGAAACATGTATGTCAAGATTTCTGAATCTAATAGCTGCAGAACCTGAAATCGCAAAAGTCCCAATCATGATTGATAGTTCTAAATGGTCTGTAATTCAATCTGGGCTAAAATGTGTTCAAGGTAAGGCTATTGTAAACTCAATTTCATTGAAAGAAGGCGAAGAGGATTTTATAGGAAAAGCTTCAGAAATATTAGATTATGGGGCTGCTGTAATTGTTATGGCCTTTGATGAAAGAGGTCAAGCAGAAACTATCGAAAGGAAAGTAGCCATCTGTAAGAGAGCTTATGATATTTTAACTAAAAAATTACATTTTAATCCCAGTGACATTATTTTTGATCCAAACATTTTAGCAATTGCTACAGGTATAGAAGAACATAATGATTTTGCTAATAATTTTATAGAATCTGTTAAAATTATAAAGGAAAAATGTCCTAGGGCAAAAATTAGTGGAGGTGTAAGCAACCTCTCATTCTCATTCAGAGGAAATAATACGATTAGAGAAGCAATACATTCCGTTTTTCTATTTCATGCTATTGAGGCTGGAATGGATATGGGAATAGTCAATGCTAGTCAATTGGTAATATATGATGAGATACCTAAAGACTTATTGATTATGGTTGAAGATGTTGTATTCAATAAGAATGAAAATGCTACGCAAAATTTGATAGACTATGCTGAAAACTCTGTGAGTAAAATTAAAACTAAAAAGAAATCTGAGACTTGGAGAAATAAAGAGCCTGAGGAACTAATTTCTTATTCCTTAATTAATGGAATTGATAAATATATTGTAGATGATATTGAAAAAATTAGAGAAAGCTATGAATCTGCTCTAGAGATAATTGAAGGGCCTTTGATGGATGGCATGCAGATTGTTGGAGATTTGTTTGGTAGCGGAAAGATGTTTCTACCACAAGTTGTAAAATCTGCTAGAGTCATGAAAAAGGCTGTATCTCATTTGAAACCATTCATGGAAAAAGAAAATGCAGGAAATATTTCAAGTAGAGGAAAAATTATTCTAGCGACAGTTAAAGGAGACGTACATGACATTGGGAAAAATATTGTAGCTATAGTCTTGCAATGTAACAATTACGAAGTTATTGATCTTGGAGTAATGGTTCCTGCTGAAAAAATTCTTAATATTGCAAAAAAGGAGAACGCTGACATAATTGGACTTAGTGGACTCATAACTCCATCACTAGATGAAATGGTAGATATCGCTAAAGAGATGAAAAGACAAGAATTTGATACACCATTACTAATTGGAGGAGCTACAACAAGTCCCAAACATACTGCCATCAAAATTGCACCCGAATATAACGAACCTATAGTTAGAGTAAGAGATGCTTCAAGAGTATCCAACGTAATTGGCGATTTGTTAAACAAAGATAAGAGAAAAAGTTTTGTTGAAGCAAACGAAAATAAACAGAAAAAATTAAGATTAAGTTATGAAAAAAATACCGATAAACACATTCTTAGCAACGAAGAAGCTTATAAGAATCGATTAAAAATTGACTGGAATAATGAAGAAATTGCACTTCCTTCTTTTACAGGTAGAAAACATATAATTAATTTTTCAATCGAAGAAATTAGAAACTATATTGATTGGACCTTTTTCTTCAAGGCCTGGCAGATGAGAGGAACTTATCCAAGAATTATGAATGATCCTGTAAAAGGAAAAGTTGCCAAAGAATTGTTTAATAATGCTAATAAAATGCTAGATGAAATTATTGGAAAAAAACTTTTACAAGCTAATGTTGCATATGGCTTTTGGCCTGCTAATTCTGAAATAAATGATATAATACTTTACAAAAATGAGAAAAGAACAGGCGAACTAACTAGATTTAATATGTTAAGACAGCGCAAAATAAGAAACGAGATGGCGCTTTCTTTATCTGATTTTATTGCTCCAAAAAATTCAAAAGTAAAGGATTACGTTGGAGCATTTGCAGTTACTGCAGGAATAAATGCTGAAGAATTATCTTTAGATTATGAAAATAATAATGATGATTATAATTCAATTATGATTAAAACTTTAGCAGATAGGCTTGCTGAAGCTTTGGCCGAATTAATGCATCAGAGAGTAAGAAAAGAATGGGGGTTTCCTGATGATAAAAATATTACTAATGAGGACCTAATAAAAGAAAAATATCGTGGAATTAGACCTGCTTTTGGATATCCAGCATGTCCAAATCATGAGGAAAAAGAAAAATTATTTGAGATTTTAGAAGCTAAAAAAATAGGTATGAAATTAACTGAGAATTATTCTATGACGCCCGCTGCAAGTGTTTCAGGTTTATATTTTGCAAATAAAAATGCAAAATATTTTAGTATTTAGATTAAGTAAGGTAATATTTTAAAAGAAAATATTTATTGCGGCCACTCTTTTAAATTGATTAGAATTTCCGAAGCTGAAATGGCCGGATCTGGGTCGTCATCTGTATTTATAATTAAATCGGGATTTTTTGGAACTATCCAAGGAATATCTTTTCCAACAACATTTTCAAATTTTCTATTAGATGCTGAATCATAGATTCCTCTAATGTCTCTTTTATTGAGTGTGGCAGTAGATGCTGTTAAATAAATTTCAAAATAATTGTTGAAATTTCCTCGATTCCAGAATAACAACTTATCTGTTGAATATAATGCGGCCACTATTACTAATAAGCCTTGCTCAGATAGTATTTTAGAAATATTCTGTAACCTCTTAAATTGAATAATCCTATCATCTACTGTATAACTTAAATCTGAACCGAAAGCGCTACGAACTTGGTCTCCATCTAATAGTACTACTCCTATATCTTCTTTTTTAGCTTCATTGTAAATTGCCTTACTCAGAGTCGTCTTCCCTGTACAAGACAAACCTGTTAGCCAACAAACGCCGTTAATTTCTGAAATAGGTGCCATATTTATCCAAAGTCAGCTTCACAAACCTTGCATTTATTACTATGCTTTAATCTAATTCTACTACATGAGCATTGCAAAAAACTAGGTTCTAAACGGATTTTATACCTTAGTAAAAAATCTAAACGCCATAAATATACTTGATATCTATGAAATTTGAAATTTTTTGAATTTTTTTTAAGTTTAATAAAATCAGATTTTAAAGACCCTTTATAATTAGCAATCTGCTTATTAAATCGGATTTTAGCATATTCATACAATTCAATATCAAGAGTATTATTTTGTATGATTTTTTCCTTATAGTCTTGAGGTAAATATGAAAATTTATTATCCAGATAATTTCGCCCTGGCGTTTTACCAGTCATATGTTTTATCATTGCATATCTTAAATCAAACTTATCATCCAAATTTAAATATTGTTTCATAAGCAAAAGTGAAATATCAAATTTTTCTGCAAAACCAATAAAATCTAAATTCTGATCGATAACTGATTTAGCTTTTTCTAAATCTTCAGTATCTGCTAAAAATCTAACCATATAATTATTTTCCTTTTTATCATTGATACGGCGTTCAATAGATTCACTAGATTCATGTTTAAGATTCCATTGCTGGAAATGAGAAAGATAACGATCTATCGGGTTTCTAAAAAAAGTCATGTATTTAGCATTAGGCAGTGAACTATATCTTCCCTCAAATAAACGTAACTGATGGCCTGTAAACCACTTAATATTATTGTTAACGCGTAAATAATCTATGAGATCGCTTTCAGACATTATTGCTCTTCCCTGACTATCTGTTTTACCTGATAAGGGATAACATATTACTGTCCTTCCAGGCAAATTATTTCGAATAATATAAGTTAGATTTAAGCCTGCGGTCCGGACCATATGTGAAAAAACTATCATGCGTAAAAAATTATTTCAGAGGTTCATATTTAATTAATGACGTATTGTCTGAGTATTCCTCATAAAAAACTAATTTATGAGTGTTACCTAATATTTCCTCTAGTTTTTTTCCTTTATCATCAAAATGATATTCTAATACAATTGAACCTACTTTATTCAGATTAACTCCTTTAAGTGCTCTGATTTCGGAACCTTCAATATCCATTTTCAGAATATCTATATAATCGGTACCATTTTTAGCCATTTCTGTATCTAAATTAGAAGTAATTATCTTATGATCTAGCTCTCCTTCAACTTTAGATGCATTAAAATCAACAAAATTTGAACCCATGTGAGACCCTACTGTAATAATGGCTTCTCCTACTTCGTCAGTAATACCTACATTCTTTAATGATATTTTATCCGAAAATGGGTCAATATTTTTTTTACAAATATCATAAGTACCTTCGAAGGCTTCATAGGAAAAAATTTTAGGACTTGCAAAATTTTGAACACACCAAATGGAATATACGCCGACATGAGCACCTAAATCATAAATTACAGGATTTTTCTTATTATTATTTGCATCATATATTTTTTCACAGAATACTTCAGTAAATCCTGAACCTTTAGAGTAAAGGCTGATTCCAAAATTTTTGAATTTTAAATGGACTAGGGATGTAGAACTTTTTTTGAAAAGATAAGAAAAAACAAGTTTGTAAATATTTGTAACCTTGTGATGCCCTCGGCTGTGAGTAAAAATATATGGAATTAAATTCTTTGTATAACGTGTTATTGATGACATAAGTTTACATTATTTTAAATCTTCTCTTAGACTGCGGTTATATTTTATTATCGCCCTTAAAACATTAGAATCATGAATAGAAGTAAAACCCAATAAATCCTTTGGTAGGCATTTACCACCAAAACCAAAATTGCCATCGGGACCTGGAACCTGAACCATATGAGGGCCGAGAATTTCAAATCTGTCAAAAGCTATTTTCCTTATAGTTTCATAATCTAAATCCATACTCTTACAAGCATCATAAATTATATTTGCGATAGAAACTCTAGATGCCAATGTTGTATTTTGTGCATATTTAATCATTTCAGCTTCTGTTGGAGAAGTGTGATAATATCGTGCATTTGATACTAAAATTTTTTGGTACATCTTTTTAACACTTCCAAATATTTTATCTCCGTTACACCCTATAACTACCGTATTTTGATTCTTAAAATCTTCATTAGGGCTCTTACTTTCTCTTAAAAATTCGGGATTAAAACAAATTTTTAAATCATACTTTTGAATATATTTCTGACTACTTTGAGGAGGGAGTGTACTCTTAATTATAACAATTCCTTTAAATTCAATCTCACATAATTTTTCTAAAGACTCAACTACGGCTGAGTCATTGACTTTATAACTATCTGAATCAAAGGGAGTAGGAACTGTTATGAAAATAAAGTCGCAACTTACAAAATCATTGATAGAGTCATAAGAAACATATTTGTCATATTTTAGAATACTATATTTGTTAACTAAGGTATTTGAAACAGCCTTACCAACAACGCCATATCCTATAATTCCTATTTTCATTATTATCTCTATTTTTAGTCTATGAGCAAGCTACTTAATATTTCCGGGTATAAACTCATAATAATAATTTCATTTCCTTTTCAACATTTTCGACTGAATTTCCAAAAGGCTCGTGTATCATTTGATTTAAATAATTTAACCGATCTTTTTCAGGATAACTGTATTTAGAAATATTTTTAATAAGATCTTCTAATTCGCTAAGTGACTCGATGTAATGAGCCAAATTTGAATAAGGATGTAATATATCTTGCGAATTTTTTTTAGGAACCAGATTCGTAAAATCTGGGCAAATTAATATTTTCTTTAGTAATAAGGCCTCAATTAATGTTGTAGAAGAATATGCAGCAACATATTTTGCCCTACTAACTAATTCATTTGCAGGAACTGAATTAGTGATTATTAATCTATTATTCAGCCTATCCACATAAGGATCAAATACTCTTTTCGTATATGAAACCCATTCAGGTGGAGATTTAGACTTCACAATAAGACTGAATGAGGGATTGCGTATACAGAACTCACAGAAAACCGTGTGGAAATTATTGGACCGTTCCAAAAAAATTTCATACTTTTTTTTATCATTAATAAAATACTTAGCTTTTGTTTCAGGATCAAAACTAAATAATACAATTAAATTTTCTTCCGAATCATTGTAGGTCCTATTCCTATAATATGCAAACCTTGGAACACCAACCAAAGCAGTTTGGCTTGGCTTCAAACCTGGAACTTTGGCTTTAAGCAAGGTTTCTCTGCTTTTATTATTGTAAAAAAGCATTTTGTCTGCTCTAAATCGTTTATTTTTGTAAAAAAGTTTGACCATCTGATCATATCTATCTATTGGAAATATACCTTCTTTATAAATTACAACTGTAGGTATTTTGAAATGTTTTATAACTAAAAAAAGCTCTTGCTGTTGTGTATAAACAAAGTTGCCTGCAAGAACTAAGTCGAATTTATTGTATCTAAAAAATTCACCCATAAATTCTTTGAGAAATATTCGAAGTTTAATTATATTTTTATCTTTCCTAGTCTTGACATGATAATTTCCATCATTTAATTCCTCAAAATATTCAATAAACTGTGAGCAAACTATGTTTAATAATAGTCTTGGAAAAGAAGTATAACTAAACTCTTTCCCATAATCATTTAAAGACTTAACATCATCATTGAAAACTGGTTTAGATAAATACAATACTTTGTATTTTCTTGAATCTGGGGTTAACTTTTTAAGTCTCAATAGGAAAAGCAAGGCAGTCAGTTTTGGTAGATTGAAAATAACTGAAAATTTTACGAAATTTGTGAAGATAGTGGTTATAACGTGTTTAAAGTTCATAATTTATAAATCAATTTGAAGATTTTTTAATAACACTCTTATTGAAAATATATTTGGCTGAAATAAAAACCTCACTTACGGGTTTTTCTTTATAAAAAATTAATGTGTACAAAAACATGGTGGTTAAGATAAATAAGAATATTTTAATGGAAGTAATGAAAATTTCATTAAAAAAAGATACTTGTGATAAATTCGCGGCAGCCATTAGTTCTATATTAATTTGCCAACTATCTAATGAAATTAGTACGCTATAAATAATTATGAACAAAAAAGTTGTTTTCATGTTTATTAGAAACCCCTGTTTGTGGCTTCCGAAAACCATCTTAAAAGAATAGTGCATAAATAAAAAGCTAAGTATGTAAAGTCCAACTGTTGAAGCCCAAGCAACTCCTAATAGGCCGTAACCAAATTGGATACTGAATAAGCCCAGTGTTAAATTAAGAATCAAGCCAACGGTAAGAATTCCGAGTCGAAGAGATTGCCTATCTGCAACATTAAGAACGCTATTTGTAATACTATTTGATGAAAAAAAGAAATATCCTATTATTAATATTTTAATTATTTCTATAGACAAAGTAAAATCTTGAATAAATAGTCGAATTAACAATTCATTTATAAAATAAAGAACTCCTAGCGAAATTGTCATTACAAGTAAATAGGCTGCAAAAGGATTTTTTAAATATTTACTTAATGTTTTCAAATTGCCGTCGCTATTTTTTTCTTTCGCTTTTTTTAGCAACATTTCACGAAACAGGACTGTACGTATTGGAGCACCTAGACTTAATGCAATTGTAAAAACTCCTACTGCAAAACCATAAAGTCCGACATCATCTGCGGTTAAGAAAAAGGATACTAATGTAATGCCTATAATCCAAAAAAAAGATTGTGAGGTTTGTACAGCCCACAGAACAAAACCAATTTTTAGATAAAAGATTATGTCTTTTAAAGAAATGACTAGGTTAGAAAATATTGAATAGGTACGACTTAAGTAATAACTAAAATATGCAAAACTGAAAATATTTAAAATTAACATACTGAGCAAAAAACCAAACACATTAAAAAAATAAACTAGAGGGAAATATACTGTTGGAGATAAAATTGATGATATCAATTTATGATTGCCAATAATTCCATACTCTCCAAAACCTTTGCTCAAACTATTAAAATATATTACAAATTTGGATAAAAAAATAGATAGGGATATTATAATTAAATTATTATATGTTAAAAAACCAAAAAAATCTACTCCAGAAAGTAAAAGTGTCCAGACTATGGCTACAAAAAGAAAACTGTTTAATAGTGTCCAACTGAATATTGTTCTAATAATTTTAAGTTCTTCATTGCTATTTGATTCCTGAGCAAGTGGTATCTGTCGAGTAGCTGATAAACGCATTCCCAAATCAAAATAACTAGAGTATTTCATTAGCATATCATTTATACGAATTAAACCAAAACCTTCTGTTCCTAATATCAATGCAAAAAAGATCTTCCTAGGAAATCCTATTATTATCCTTATAGCTGTAGCTAGAAATGAAATAGAGGCAAAATCTAGCGCAATAGCTTTTGCATTAGTGTTAACGCTACCCATGAGAATGTATTATTAGCTGTATAAACAAGCACTTACTAGCAAATATTATTTTTTGAAAAAAACTATTTATCTATTTCTCCATCGAGTGATAAATAATATTCGGCTACAATAAAGTCTGAAATATTATCTATGTTTACAGAACGCTCCTGCGGCATAAAAAAAGGCAGACAGGATTTACCCTTAAATGTTTCGTTATCAATCAAAACATTTCTTTTTGTTGCATAAATTGCTCCATTAACAATATAAACTTTTGGTAGTGATTGCCTGGGTGGATTTTCTAAATCTGAATCTTGGAAATCGAAGAGCCGATTTTTATTTATGATTTTCATTTTAATAGGATGATAATTATCCACGTCAACAATACTAATAATTGAATCTGTGCCTTCCATAAATAATAATTCTAATGAATCATCAATATCTTTTGCTGTCCTCAAAGGCGCAGTAGGTTGAATCATGATTACGTAATCATATTTTTTATTTTTCAATTTTTCCATTTTTTTAACGGAGTGAATCACAGTAGGTATTGCTAATGCATCATCTGTAGCTAATTTTTTTGGACGCATGAAAGGAACTTCTAATCCATAATTTTCAACCGTATTTTTAATCTCCAAACTATCTGTTGTGACAATAATATCTGTTATTAATTTTGATTCTTGACAAGCTGATAATGAATAATAAATCAACGGTTTACCTGCAAGATTATAAAGGTTTTTTTTAGGTATTCCTTTGGAACCTCCTCTAGCTGGAATAACTGCAAGAACTTTATGTTTCGATTTTTTGTAGTTGTAATTGGCCATATAATAATTTAATTTTTTCTATATTGAAATCTTTGATAACCAAACAATTTGAAATAAAATTTGTTAATTAATGTTTTAATCACTTAAACTCCCAATTGTAGATTATATTGCCTTTTGAATCGATATTTGCAAATCTTCCTCTGAAATAATCTCTATTTAATAATTCAAGCTTTGACAAATTACGGTCTGATGAACCAAATGTTTCTGAAAAATCGGGATATTTCTCTTCAAGATAATTTTCTAATTCAGGTTTCGATAAAAGTGAAGCAAGCTTTAACTCTTTAAGGTCCTCCGGACCAATCGAAACAGGACCATCCTTACTCATTTCAGATCCTTGTATTGTATAATGCCTTTCAATTACCTGAGCTCCGTAATAAATTGCTGCAATAGTGCCTTTTACTCCATCTTTCTTAACTAAACTGTGATCGCTCCAGCCTACTTTACTTGTAAATTTACTCAAGAACTGCATACGTGAAAGATTGAACTGATTAAGAGGGGTGGGATAAATAGTGACGCAATGTAATAACCAAAAATTAGAATTTTCTAAAATTTTAATTGCACTCAGAATCTCATCATCATATGTTGCTCCTGTTGATAAAAAAATATTATCGAAATTACCCTTTAGCTTTTCTAAAAGAGGTACTGAGGAACAATCGTAACTTGCTATTTTTATATCCTCAAAACCAATTTCTTTTATTTTGCTTATTGAATCACATGTAAAAGCTGTAGTTAGTGGTTTTATATCAATCTCATAACAAAAATTAATGAACTCTTTTTGCTGCTTAAATGTTAATTCCAATTTTTTTAATCTATCATATTCATCCTTATAGGGTCTCTTAATAGATTTTGTCACGCCATTTTCAACAATGCCTTCTTCAAATCTTTCACGGAAGGCTAACATATCTGCAAATATAGTTTGAATCTTGACATAATCTGCACCTGATTCCTTAGCTGAGTATGCCATCTTTTTCAATAAATCAAAATCGCCATTATGGTTTTGACAAAGTTCAGCTATTAGAATCATAATTAATCGATTGCTCCATTACTTAATATTATACTTGCAGTGGCATAAACTCCGTCTGTCCTAACATGAGCGGTTCTCATTATGTGTTCTTTCACTTTCTTTTTATCGCTTACGTAGCTTATAGCTTTCTGATAGGCTTCAAAAGGAGATTTACAGCGATGACCTAAGCTCATTTTTTGTAGAATATTACAATTATGCACCATTTCAAAAGAATCTTCGCTTGAGAAAGCAAAGATTTGATTCCGATTTACTATTGAATCTGAAATCGTTCCAAATCCTGGGCGGATGCAAACTGCCATACAGCTATGAAACATTTCACCAGAAAAATTAGCCCTTTGCATCCAACCTGGATAACTTGAAGGCAGAAGTCGGGGCTCAACAAACAATTTACTAGGCGGTCTTAAATTACGATTAATAATTTTTTCCAAGTCCGTCTTAAACATCTCTTCTTCCTCACCTCCTAGTCCACTAGCGTATAAAATGTTAGAAGTCTTTTTTTCTCTCAAAAAAGTTTCATATCTATAAAAGCCTACCGGAATGAAACGTGTTGTTTTTCTCACTTCAGGTGTTGCAAAGAACTCATTTCCAACCATGATAGGTTTATGCTTCTTAATTAGATTCTTTTGGTAATCGATAAAATTTCTCAGACCACCTGAGTATTTTGAATTCTCGAAAACTTCGTGCCAAAGAAATGAACCTGTTATTATTGCATCTGATCGCTTCTGGAGTACATCTAATATATTGTCGCTCCACAAAATATCATATTTATCCATATCTGGGAGTGATATCTCTTCCCACCCCTTATCCACCAGTGAAATACTGCCATGATTGTTTTTTCTAGGGTATTCAAAATTAATAATTTTTATATTAGGATGATCTCTAAAATATTGACAATCTGGCCAATTTTTCAGCCTTTCTAGATGAGGTTTAAAGACAAAAGCATCTATTTTGCCTTCAAATCCATTTCTTAACATAAAAGTGCATATGGAAATAACTCGCCTAATGTGGCCGAGACCATTTGAACAGACAAAAACACCAATATACATTAACTATCTATAGCCTCTTTTAAAATCGTTGGTTAAAAACATTATTAAATACTAAGTAGTTTGGTTTATAATTGTAAGCTTGGTTCTAATAAATTTGTAATATTTACCTGAAGTCATAAATTAATTTTCTATCAAGAATTGTAGGCCAAATTGTATAGTGTATGGAAACCATTATCATAAAATTTATAATTTTCATTAGTAGCTGAAGAAATAAATGGACTCTCATACCATTGACCATTATCTCCAAGGACAAATGAGATATCTCTTAATAATACTAATATGTACTGATCCTCACCTTTGTAAATATAATTTAAATTTATTCTATTTCCAGAATCGTCCCATTTCTTATCATTAAAAAGAACATCATACCGAAAACTTCTAACTAAATTATCATCTTCAATTTCGAATATATAATTAACTTTACCAGTTACGAAAATAGAAATATCTGTAAATTCATATGTAAAAAACTCCGAATTATTTACCATTTCTGACTCTACATAATATGGTGACCCTGAATATATTGAAATTCTTGTATCAGATACTAAATGTGAGATCAAAACTGTATCACTTTCCCCAATACTAGACAAATATAAACCAGAATCATAGGCTTTTACGTACTCGACATCTCTGGAATAATTTGAAGATTCTGGAAAACCTGCATATGTACTTTTATTCACTACAACAAACTCAGGTATAGTTTGAAGAATTAATATCAAGATAAAAGTATAAGAATAAGTTTGGGGTCCAAAAAAAGAATAATCCTTAAATATCTCAAATAAAAATTGAAAACCTAAGCATACCAATATAACTATAAATGGCAAATAAACAAAAGAACCATATGTTAAATCTGTCCAAATTAAAGAATATAAGGCCACTATCACTAACAACAGCTTATATTCTTTATTAAATTTCTTAAATAAACTAAAGAAACCAACTGCAGATAAAGGTAAAATAAAACCAAACTGTACTGCATATGATAAACCTAGATTTAAGATTGTTAAAGGAAGAAAATCACTATCAAAAAATCTCTTACCTGCCTCTATAGTATACTCAGAAGAACCAGAATAGAAAAATAAACCATATATAGAAGAAATATAAAGTGACAAAACTAATAAAGTTGTTGAGATAATTTTTAATTTAATATTGATTTTATCATATATTTCTAAAATTGAAAAAGAATTAAGTAAAAGATAGGCAATACATGCAAAAATTACGAGCCCGTTCATAAAAATCATGCGATGAATAGAAGCCATTGAAACTGTAATTAAAATGAATAAAATAACTAATTTCCATGGAATCTCTCTCTTAGAGAATTTCTTCGTAAGGTTTATTGCTAAAAACAATAATACTGGCAACATCGAAATGTAAAGTGCCCGATAACTATATGTGAAATCTGTAAAAGCTATATATTTTCGTGAAGTAGTAAATAAAAGAGCTGCAAGAAGACAGATAAAAGTATTTCTAGTAAATTGCCTACAAAGAAGAAACATTGAAAAACAAGCGAGAAAGAAAAAATACAATGGCAATACAAAAATTGAATTTGCAACAGAAAGTGATGTTATCAAAGATACTGCGCTGAGTAGGAATGTCCCACCCATATTATTAGAACCAGGAAATAGACCAAAAAAAGAAAGTATGTTAATGAAACGAGCATCGAAACCGTTATCGATTATAGCCCTTGAAAGTAGATGATTTCCAAATGAATCGGCTCCTGTTTCATAAAAAACATCAGGATATCTTAAAATTATATTGAATGAAATAACCGATAAAAACATTAAAGGAAGACTAGATCTCATTAATTATTAAATTTTTTTATATTTATCTCAAATATCTAATCTTCATGATTAGTTTAAGGGTTTTTTGAATCATTGTATTGATTGTACCAATTTACAAAATTAGAAATACCAAGACTAACATCAACTTTTGGATTGTAACCTAACATTTCTCTAGCCTTAGATATATCTGACCAAGTCGCTGGAACGTCTCCTGGTTGGAGTGGGAAATATTTCTTAATTGCTTTCTTACCTAAATTTCTCTCTAATATGTCAATAAAATTTTCAAGTTTAACTGTTTTACCAAAACCTAAATTAAAAATTTCAAAATCATAGCTTTTATCTATAGCTAATAAAAAACCTGCTATTATATCGTCAATATATGTAAAATCTCTTTTCATATCTCCTGAATTAAAAACCTTAATTGGTTTATTCTCAATTATTGACTTGGTAAAAATAAAAAGCGCCATATCTGGCCTACCCCAAGGACCATAAACTGTGAAAAAACGTAATATCCTAAATCGAATTCCATAAAGATAATGATATGTATGACATAATGCTTCACAAGCTAACTTAGTGGATGAATAGGGAGATATAGGACTATCTAATTTAGTTCCCTCACTAAAAGGTACATTATCACTAAGACCATAAACTGAGGACGTAGAGGAAAATACTATATCTTTAACACCTATTTTCCGAGAAATTTCTAAAAGATTTAAAGTAGCATTTATATTATTGTCAACATAAGTTTGGGGATTCTCAAGGCTATAGCGAACTCCAGCTTGAGCTGCTAAATGACATACTATAGAAGGTTTAAAATCGACCATTACTTTTTCTAAGGCATTTTTGTCAGTAAGATCTAAACGTTTAAAACTAAAAAAGTTATCACACTCTTTAGATTCGTGCATTAATAAATTGTATCTACTTTCTTTAAGTTCTAAGCTATAGTACTCATTAAAATTATCTACAGCTAAAATATCTACTTTCTTTTTCAGGAGCTCACGGCATAATGAAAAACCAATAAAACCTGCAGCCCCAGTTACAATAATCTTTTCTGACATTGATTGATAATTAATTTAAATTCACTTTATATACTTTTATACTAAATATTATTTTTAGATTTTAAGGATTCGTCTTCAAAAAACAAAAAATAATCTATAATCTTCCAAAAGATAAACAACCAAAATGTAAATATTATCCAACCTACATTCTGATGAGTCCACTGCAAGGCCTCAGCCCCCCAATAATGTCCAGAAAGAATAACTATACTCATCCTTAATAGGTTTGCTAAATATGAGCAAATAATACCTAATAGTAATAACATTGAACTAACGAAATTAAGAGATTTATACTCTACTATTATATAACTTAGAAAAGCGCTGGAAAAAATTATAACTGAATCTATGCCAGAACACCCTGTTGCAATTGTAACTGCTGCTGATCTATTAATGGTAGTATCAATATAATAAATTTTATCTCCACTAGACCAAACTTCATAACCAAGTAAAGATAAAAAGTTAGTTAATGGTATGCCTAAGGTAAAGGATACTATTTCATCAGTATAATCCTGATTTAATGCTAAAAAAGAAAAATCAATAATTATACGGAATACAAGGGTACTAAGGGGATAAAGAAGACAAAAAAATCCAAAAAATAAAAGAATCATCGGCCTATATTTACTATTAGGAAGCGGAAGATTATCATAAAAAAATAAAATAAGACCGAAAAGAATAAGAGAAAAACTATTGGAACTAAAACTTTTATCAAAAAATAAAATTTCTGCAAAAATAGATGAAATAATTATAATGATGCCTACTATTTTAAAAATGGGCTTTTTATCTATTAAAAAAGTATCTAAATTATTTGAATAGGTTGTCGTCTTTTTACTAATCAATTTATAAGTTAATACTGATAATAAAATAAAAACTGATAAAATGGCTGGAAGGGGGAATTTTCCAAATAAAACAGATTTGGAATCAACAAAGACAGTCATTACTGTAATAGATTCTATTAGTAATAATGAAAATAAAACTAATTTGGATTCTAAGGAAAAATTGGATTTGTAAAATAAATAAATGGAAACACACAATATAATTGATACTAGGTATTGTATCATAATCTAAACTAAATTTTCACCATTCATTTGTAATTATACTCTATAATTTTTATATGTTTTATCAATTTATCTTTAACTTCGGGATATTGTTTTACCAAATTTATTTTTTCCGAAGGGTCATCAACTAAATTATATAACTCCCAATTATCGGGAGTTAAATTATGAATTAGTTTCCATTTTTTTGTTCGGACACAGAACACATTCGGCTTTTTTGGTGATGGCCAGGGACCGCCCAATCCTCCTGTTTCAACATAAGCTATTCTATCTTTTGGTTCTTTAATAAAATATTTTTGCAACCTGTTTTTTTTATGATAAGCAATTAAAGGCATAAGGGATTCACCTTGAAAATCTAGCATTTGAGAATTAGCTTCAATACCCAATAATTCAAGAATGGTGGGCATTATGTCAATACACCTTATTTGTTCTCTAATTTTCAAGTTGGGAAATCTATAATTTAGAAAATGGAAAAAGGTTTTTATTGTATAATCATAAACAAACGATCCATACATTTTTTCACCAAACTTTTCTCCGAGACTAGTACCATGATCTGAAAAGAATACAACCAAAGTATCATCTAAAATATTTAAATTGGTAAGATGTTCTACTAAACCTGAGGCATAAATTCCTGCATCTTTCATGTAAGAGGAAAAGTTTTCTCGATTCTTTTGAACTTGAAGTGCAGTGTAATATTGCTCATCTAAATCATCAAACTTTTTTGCTACATTAGCAACACATCCTGTATGTATTTTACTATATTGAAAAAAAACAAAGAAATTTTGGCTTTTAGCATTAGCCTTACTTACTATCTCTTTATGATAATTAAGTAATTCATTTGATGTTAAAGAATTTTCATCATGGATTGTCCATTCATCAAAGCCTCTGTTAGATAATACAGCTTCACCCAACATGTCTGCATGCGTAAAATAGTTATTTTCGTTCAAATATTCTGGTAAAGTTTTTAGATTATTTTTCAATTTAAACATGTTATTATATGCATCAACTCCATTTTTGTGACCATACATCCCTGTCATAATTGAATGGATAGAGGCAACCGTATAAGGTGAGGAGACAATACATTGATCAAATAATGTCCCTTTTTTAAACAAATGAGATAATTCTTTAGTGTCAGCTATCATATCGGCTCTAGCGCCGTCTAAACAAACAAGTAAAAGATTTTTTGCCATTAAAGTAATTAAATTTCTATGAAGCGTTTTAGTGTGTTATTATGATGCCATGCATTATAGATTTCGTAATCCTCATCAGTATCAAATTCTAGCCAACCACCTGAAGTAATTATAGGATTAATAGGAAATTTGGAATCTATTATAGATTGTAATAAATCGGTCATGTGCCAGTTTTTAAACTTTCTAGTACCTAATTTATTTAATGATTCTGTTTTAGACTTTTCTATAGAATGCTTAACTAAAAAATCTATGCCTATTTTAGAAAACTTTATTGCGCCGACATATCTGCCATCAACTTCATCCTTCGCAGGATTTGTGTTGCCCAGAGATATGATCTCATTATTTGAGATTGATAAACTTTCCATATCGTTTATGTATTTGCTTCCTAATCTAGATTTCCAATATGTTTCAAAATTATCATCCACTAAAACTCCAATATCATATTCAGACTTTAATAGTTTATCGATATTTCTTTCTTCTAATACTAAATCTGAATAAGTGACTATAATATCTGTGTTTAATTTTTCTTTAGCACACAGGAGACTTATGACCATATTTGTTTTTTGAAAATCTAAGTTTTCAAAATAAGTTATATTATCAAAATTTATTTTTTCTGACTTATAACCTCTCACAATTGTAATATCTTCTATACCTTTACTTTTGAATGCATCAATCTGATGTTTGAGTAATGGCTTATCTAAAAATTTAATCATACCTTTTGGTTTGTTGTAAGTATGAGAACTAAGACGGCTTCCAGTACCTGCTGCTAATATAATTGCTCTCATTTGTTTGCCAAAATTTCCTCAATGAGATGACTATTGTAATTTTTAAAATTCTTTGATGAGCAAGCTCTTTCAGGATGCCACATTATGCCATATATTCTTAATTTATTATGTCTAAATGCTTCAATACAATCATCATTAGATGTAGCAAATGCTTCTAAATTTTTGCCTAATTCATCTACGATATAATTATGAAAAGAATTAACTTTAACAGATTTTAAATCACAAAAGGATATGTCACCATTCAAAATATTAACATTATGCTCTCCTGAATTATGAATGTGTGGAGTATCTAAATATTTTATAGTACCTCCAAAGAAATCATTTATGAATTGCATGCCTCTACAAATTCCAATTATAGGAATATTCTTTTCAATAGCTTTTTTTACCAGAATGTTTTCTACTGAATCTCTCAAAAAAGATAACGTATATTCTTCCTTAGTGAGTTTAGGGCTCTTAGATATACTGTTGCCACCACTCAATATTAATAAATTAATATCTTCAATATATCTTTCTGCTATGTTTACATTATTAGGTATTATTAACGGCAATAGATCTTTAGAAATTAAATATTTTATTAAATCATGGCTAATTGCATCTCTTATTTCATGATAACCTTCAGTTTCAATTATTCTACTGCTGACTCCGACCTTATATTTCATATATTTTTTGATTTATACAGAGCTATGTGTTTCAATACTGGATGTATAATATAATACATTTCTGATTGATTTAAATCATTATCTTTTAAGACAATTTCACTTGAAAAGTCAAATTGATTTAGGATGTCACAAATAGTTTCAGAACGCATCCAAGGATCGAATATATAATCTAAATCAATATTTGGTGGTGGTGTGAAACTTTTAGTGAGAATTATTCCACCAGAATCTAGCTTTTCTTCCATAACAAAGCCGCTACACATACATAAACCCTCATTAATTATACTGTAATAAAAACAGGTGCTACCCCTATAATTTGGTAAATACCCTGGATGTATGTGTATAAATTTTTTCCCTATACTTAATACTTTTTTCCTCAATATTCCACCTCCTGAATAGATAACCCATTCAGATTTCAAAGATTCCAATTTTTTGATTACTAAATCATCATTACAATTCAAAGAAGGAACTGAGCTAAAATCTAAATTAGCCCTTTCAAGGGTTACTGTTGGTTCTTCATAGGGATCAAAATAATTTTTTGAATCTAAATTAGGAGGTACTGCCGTTTTTTTCAAATCACCTTTCATCAGTAATACTTCAGAAGGAAGTATATTCTTTTTTAGCATATTTTGGATAAAAGCTCTTCCACGAAGAGAGGGATGTAATAAAAAGGCAATATTATCTTTTATCATAAAACCTCCTCCAAAACTTTTTCAACACAACGTTGCTCTAAAACTAACATTTCTCTAAAAATATTATAATAGAAAGTGTTTTCTTCTTTTCTAAATCTTGCAATAATAATATCATTTATTTTCAAACTCGTGTTTAAAAATTTTATTTTTCTGCACCTATAATAAAACTCTAGGCAACATACACTCAGCAAAATATAATTAATTACATTAGAAAAGTCACCCTCTCCTTTTTTACTTTTATTATTATAAATCTCATAGATACGCTTGTTAATTTCAAATTTCATAACAAAAAAATTTAGCTTATCTAAGACATTAATGCCACTCTTAATATCTTTTAAAATATTAGAAAGAATTGTTTGTGTACCTTCTTTAATATCATTGCTTAAATTTGAAAAATTATATTTAATATTAGATTGATTGATTACCTTATCTAAAAAGTTTATTGAATCTTTTCTGCTATCAAAAAAAGCTTGTATGAATTTTCTACCTTCATAACGGCAATAACTATAATTTATGGGAGTATCCCAATCATGATTCTTAATATATTTATACATTTAAATTTTACTTATTGAATTATTCATACTATCTAGATTTATAATATCTTCGCTATTAAAACTATCAAATAGACTACCGCAGCCAATGGCTGCAGGTAAATTAAATTCGGAACAACGTATAGCCATATGTGAAGCTGCACCGCCATATTTGGTTACTAATCCTTTAATTCTATGCGTGAATATCCAATCATAACCAGGATCTGCGCTTTCAATTAACACTATTTTACCATCCAAAGAGGTATTTTCAGAATTATTATGGACCTTAATGCATTTTCCAGTTACTGAACTATTTGTTATGAAATTAGGCTGGCTAGTGGATAAGAAAAAACTCAATATATTTTTAGGATTAAAAATTAACTCAGGTAAAACTATCGATTGATTAGCCATAAATTCTTTTTTATTTAGATTTATAATATTCTTTAATTTCTTAAGGGACTCTTTTTGATCTGAAATAAAATTAAGATTAAATAAACTATTTACATCTACAAATGACAAATCTTCTCTGGAAAAACCCATATCTTTTCCCCACAGCATCAATAATCTAAGTGAATCACTTATACTTCTTGAAAAAATAAATTTAGAATACTCTCTGCCTTTGATACTATCTTCTATAAAGCTAAAAAGGGAATCTGAATCTATAGGCATACCTATCTTTTTAAGTGAAAAACTAATTGACATGATTTCTTCTTTGGAAAAGATGAATTTTTCTTTCCGAGTTTTAGATTGTTTGTTTACCTTTTTTTCCAAATCAAAATATAGTTCAGGTTTTTCATCATATCTAAATGAATTTATATCAAAAGTACCTGGTCTTAAATGACCAAAATTATCAAGGAAATCTTGCATTCGAATTTTTCCCGCTCGTAAATTTTCTATTTCAAAAAATAGTTCAGTAGCTACCGTTTCAATGGAATTCAAATATTGATTATAAGAATTTTCAGATAATACTTTTTCGTCAACAAATGATTTCAATAAGGTATTTCCTATAAATGCATACCTTGCAAGCTTGGAAAAAGGCATTGTCCCTAATTTAGAACATATATCAATTAATTTTTTAGATTTGAAAAGATTATCAAGACTATTATCAAATAAAATTTCTCTACGCTTTTCATCTAGGATTTCAACTTCATTGATTATGCTTTTACAATTTCCCCATTTGCCAGTAATTATTTTTTCAGTATGTGTCTTGAAAGATTCCCTCATCTCTTCTATTTCCAAACTAGAAAAACCAAATTCAATCCATCTCTTTATTCTTGAATTGAAATATGGTGTGTAACATGTTGTGGCAACATCAAATTCTAATTTATCGTGTAAATGAGGATAATGCGTCAAAAAAGTAATAGATTCATCTGTTAATTTTTTACGGAGAGATTTAGACATGCTTTTAGGAGTAAAAGAATTAAGACTATTTCTAACGTCAATGAATGGTTGCCCTCTTATTTCTACTAATAATTCTTCTCCTGAGGGATCATAATACCCTATTTCTTTTCTGGCCTTCCTCCATACCTTCTTAGTTATTAGCTCATGGTATAGTGATAAAGAAAGTGGCTTAGGTCTTGATCCTATCAGTTCTGCAGGATTCCAATCTGGCATTTTTCCTAAAACAGTTGTTTTACCTGAAGTGTTTTTTTTAGTCGCAAAAACTTTTTTGAGGCTTTCAACTTCTTTATTTAAATTTTCTTCTGTTGGATAAAGCCCATAACCATCAATCGCTTTTTCGCTTGTTATTGGGCGAACTTGGAATATATATAATTGACCAGACTTATCAAAGGCAAATTCAATATCGAGCAAATTATTACCAACTAATTTTTCAATCTCAAATGCACATTGTATTAAATCATTCATTAATTTATTTTTTACATTAGCTACACTTTTGAGATGATAAAAAAGAAAATAAGAAGCCGCTGAACCTGAGGTCACTAGATCTGTTTTTTCTGACTCAGTATAATTAACACAATAATATGGTGCACCTGTCTTTAACTCACATGTAAATATAACTCCAGATATGGTAACGTCGGGTAATGAAGGCTGGACAAAAACAACGTCTTCCGAACTTTGATCGGACCCATAACTATCTATCACTTTTAAAACTGCTTTCTCAATAGAACTATTACTATCTCTATTGACTCCCAAAACTGAAGTGAACTTACCTGCCATCGAACTAGTAAGAGAATCTTCTTTAGCTGAACTACTCCTAACAATTAACTCTCGATTAATAAAGTGGGCTTTTATCTTTTTTATTATTTTAGATTTGTTGTTTTTCCAATCATCAATATTGAAAAAAACTTGTGTTAAAATTTTACCTTTCTTAAGTTGACCTTTTAGATTGTACAATGTTTTTGACTTATTACCAAAAATAAAATTATGGAAGTCATCAGCATGATCAAGTTCAGCCCAGTTACCTTCAGTATAATGATTCTTTAAATTATATTTTTTTCGGACTAATTGGGTAAACAAATCCATGAAGCCTATCGGATATTTATTGGTATTTGGTTTAGAAGAACTAATTGATTTTATAATAGATATAATTTCTGATACCGATTCTTTGTTAACAAAGCAAAGGCCTGTAAACTCTCCAGATACTTTACTCAGATTCTTGAAGTTTCTATCGGCTTTAATTACAAAGCCTTCTTTGTTAACCTCTATCTTTTCTGCTTTTTCTATAGACTCTTGAGAACGTTTAAAACGAGACAACCAATTATTATCAGTTAAAATATTAATTTTATTAGTATCAATTTTATTTAAAAAATTCTTAATTAAATCCGTATTATAAACTACATCTCCAAAAGAAATTAGAATATCTGAGTCTTTCATTATGTTTTCACAGAGTAGAAGTGATTCGATCGGGCCGGTCTGTGACCAACTTCTATTGTACAATAAATTTGTGTTCTTAGAAACATAACCTATTTTTTCTATTTCTTTTCCTGCCACTATATTTATATTTTCTAAACCTGAATTATTTAGTGAATTTATAATCCATGCTATACTAGTTTCAAAAATAGAACTGCTAGGTAGTTTTTTTGCACCAAGACCTGCAAGAATTATCGTTTTCATAAATTAAGTTTATTCCTTTTTATATCTAAATATCTAATTAATTGATTTTTTGTTAATAAATCTAACTTCGAAGTAACGTAATACCTGCTCCATCTAAAATAGACCAATTTATATTCTTAGGGGTTAAAATATCTTCAGCTATTTTTCTGAATCGCTTACAACTAAGAGGATTGTCGAATTTAGGCGATAAAGCATCAAAAGTGTCATGTATACCATATTGTATAATCCACTTGTCGGACTTTTCTTTAAAGAAATCATTATTCCTATAATTAAAAAATGGAACAAAAATACGCTTAATTGTTTTACCAAATTTTCCAATTTTTTCTAATTTATTACAAAGATTGTACAAAAATGATGAATGCCTTTCAATTCTATGGTATAATACACTTGGTGACATATTTGTGGTAAGTGGTCTAAGTAAATATTTCCATCTAACCATTTGTGTCCATGTCTTTGCATAAGAATGTATAAAAACATGACCTGAGGGTTTTACATATCTTAATATATTTCTCAGATACCTATCTGGGTTTGGTGTATGTTGTATAACTCTATGACAATATACAATATCGAAATTATTTTCTTTAAATGGTAAATCAAGAAGACTAGCTTGAAGAAATTGAGAATTGGAGTTGTCACCTATATTTTTAGAAGCAATTTCGAGACCTGCAATATCTACGGACATTACTTTTGCTCCTAATGATAAAAGAACTTCGGTATCTGGACCTGCACCACAACCACATTCCAAAATCAGCTTGTCTTTGAAAAAACTAGGCGCCCAATTAGTTCGACTAAGAATTGTTTCTAACCTATGCTTTGTACCATTTACAGAATCTAATTGAAGTTCCGAATGTTTTTCTCTCAAAACTGAAAAATTACCTGTTGAATAAGATAAATCTGGAGATAACTTAGGTATCTTTCCTGAAGTATCAATTGAACCAAGTCTGTCTTTATTAAAGCAATCAATGAAGTTACTCTTTATTGACATTAGCATATTCTATAGACCATTTGAATATTAAAAGATTTTGTCTGAGCTGATAGTGGCTACGGCTGAGGCTGTCTTCGAGAGGTAAACATGTTCTTTCCATTCTCTTGCAAGATCAATATTGCATTGATTTAATGAGGTTGAAAAAAAACGTTTACGAATGATTCGTGGTAATTGCTCTTTTAGAATCTGTAATGAATACCACCAAAAATTATTAAAAATAAATGTTGACCTTTTTTCATCTTTTAATGAATTTAAAGACGGGTATTTGGAGGTTTCCGATATTATAGTTTTTATAGTCTTTATTATTTTATTTTTGCAGGCTAAAGGGCCGTCTGCAAAACGTAAATGATATCCTGGGAAAATTAAGGTATTATACTTCTTTTTCAAATACGCTGTAAGTGAATTTTTGCAATCATTGAAAAGGGATTGTCCCTTTAATTGATTTAAAACTGCAACTTGTGTAGACCAAGCTACTTTTCTAAATTCGGGGCTGTGTAAAAGGACGGAACCCACATAATACCTTGGAGGTTTGTGTACTTGGTACATATATGCATGAATGTCTAATGCTATCTGTGGCGGATTTTTTTTTACCCATTTCCATAAAGCTACGGATTCGGGACTTTTTTCTTTATCTTTTTTACGGAAATCCCAAAATATATTAATACCATTAGAATTACACCCACTTGTTCCTAGATTAAAACCATCTGGATTAATCATTGGAACTATGTCAAAACTATACTTTTTAAGAATCTTTTTTGCGTCTGTATCGTCAGATAAAAGCCAATCTATAATCCAAAAAGCTGCAATCGTATCTGGTTCTGAGGGGTGGATGCCTGCCCAAATTAAAAATCTGTCCTTTTTTACTTGAGGACTTGAATTGATATGTACAAGGGATAATGGTTCTCTAAGAACGCTACTACCTATCTCATGATATTGAATAATAGAAGAATTTAGTTTGCAAATAGATAGTAGACAATCTCTTACACATATAGGATCAGTTGGAATATTATTTGATACCCATATTGTTTGGCCTGGATCTATTTTCAGTGGACATTGGTAATTAAAGTGTGATTTTGTTGCTTTAACATTAGAAAGTAAATACCACCTTTTTTTATCAGTACTACAAAAAATAGGGGCTTTACTTGAAAACCATTCTTCATTACTAACTTCTGTTTTAGAACGAAGAGCTTCTAAAATTATGTTCGAGGATTCACTTCCTTCATTCTTTAAAGATACATGAAAATAATAATCATAACCTTTAGGATCTCTATAGTTACCAACTGCTGGATCTGGTGGCACTCTTAGCCTTATAGTTTCGCTGTCAATAAATTCTAGACTATTCCCAGCTCCAGTTCTAAAAGCAGTTTTTGCAGTAATAAAATCTCTCGTTATGGTTTTTGATTGTGTCCAAGAGCAAGTTCCTTTCGATTCATCTGAAAGAATATAAGGTTTAGATTTTTCATTTGCTATTTTCATCATAATCTATTTTAGTTCAGAAAAGTTAAAAACTGAGAATAATATTTTTTTAGGATATTAATACCAAGTGGAATATTTGATTTAGTAGCTTCTGAGGACACACTAAAACCTTGCTTTTTCTTGGAAAGTATAATTTCAGGTAATACTCCTTTGTAACTATATTTTACTAAACCCTTTAGTTCTTTTCTATGAAAAACTACCTTCTCAGGTAGACTAAACATAAATTCAATTAAGTTTCTGGATAAGAGAGGTACTCTCGCTTCCAATGATACAGACATACTAGTCCTATCTACTTTAGCTAAAACGGCCTCATGCATGTAAGTTTTAAAATCTAAATACCTAATGCGATTTCTATAACTTAATTCAGGAAGCCAATTTTTTCTGAAATACCAATAATCATCATAATCCTCCTCAATTTCTAAATATTTTCTATATTTTAATTTTTCTTCTTTAATCATTCCACCTACTCCAACACGTTTAGTGTGTAATTCTAAGTCATCTAAAAAAAATCTAAGAATGCTATTAATTAATCTGTAAGGTGGTGTGTGTAAGCAAAATGTATCTCTAAATTTTATCAAAAAGGATTTAATATTACTATATTTGCTCAGAATATAATTAAGACGATTTTTATTTTTATGACGATTGTATCCTCCAAATAATTCATCACCACCATCACCAGTTAAAACAACAGTAACATATTTCTTACTAATATGAGAAACTAAAAAGGTTGGAACTGCAGAGGTATCTGAATGCGGCTCATCATACCAATTAGATAAATTGGACATTAAACGTTTAGTTAAATCAGAGGATAGACTAAAGACTCTATGTTTGGTATTATTTTTTTTAGCAATTATAGATGCATATTTTTCTTCCGATTTTTGTGATTCATCAAAACTTATTGTAAAAGTTTGGATTTTCTGACTAGTTAAATTAGATGCTGATGTAGTTACTATACTTGAATCAAGACCGCCACTTAGTAGAAAACCCAAAGGAACATCTGAAATCATTTGTGATTTAACAGATTCATCAACTAATTCTTTTAATTTATTTGAAGCCTCATCAATTGTCAAACTGTTTTCTTGAGTGGGAACAAAGTTCCAATAATCCTCAATAGATTCTATCGTTTTATTAGAAATATCGTAAACCAATCTATGCGAAGGGGGTAATTTTTTTATTTGTTTATAGATTGACTTTGGTGATGGAATATAACTATAAGTAAGAAAATCATATATTGAAGAATTATCAATTTCTAAGTTTTTTTGGCCAACCATTTGAACTAAGCCCTTCAATTCTGAAGAGAATGCAAAATGTTTCTTTTGATTATAGTAATATATTGGTTTAATGCCGGGTCTATCTCTATACAAATACAATTTATTTTTGTTCTTATCAAAAATTACAATACTAAACATACCATCTATTTTATCTATGAATTCAGATCCCCATTGAATATAACTTTTTAGTATAACTTCGGTATCTGATTTAGTATCGAATTCATGACCTTCATCAATCAATTTATTTCTAATTTTTTTAAATCCATATATTTCTCCATTAAAAATTATTGAAATACGGCCATCTCTCGAATTCATAGGTTGATTAGAACGTGAATGCAAGTCTATTATCGACAGTCTACAAAAACCAAGAATAATTTTTTCATGTGCTAATTTTTGATCATCCGGACCCCTGTGAATTAAAGCTTGGACTCCAGATTTGTAATTAAATCCTTCAAAATTTCCTCCTAATATTCCGCACATTTTAATTTTTTGTATCAAAAAAATATAGATAATTATTAAGTTTTGTAAGTTTATTCAAATGAAATTTTCCATTGATTTATTTGCATTTAAGATCTATCTTTTTAACTCTTCAGCTAATTTAATATTCAAATATCCTTCATCAGGTTTGCATAAATTTTCGTGCATCTGTTTGTTTTCTTCAACAGAACGAAGAAAATAATAATTTTGTTTCAATACTCCTGATTTGAAATTTTTATCATCTCCATCTTCTGGTAACACTAAGTCTCCTAGTTCCTTAGAATTTATTTCCGCTACATTCCGATTTAAATTTAGTGAAATTTGATAGTCTTCACCAAATATTTTGACATACCAATTTCCAGGACTTGCCCAATGAGATAAAAATGAGGCTGTTCTATTAGATTTGAATTCTATAAAACTCATAAAGTCTATTTTTAATCCATTCCTAGAAGAATTGTGGGAGAAATTTGTTACTTTAGTGTAATTGCCAAAAATTAATGTCATGATATCTAGAGCGTGTGTAGTGTTTAGAATTAATCTATTGCTAATTTCTTTAATATCTTTATCTCTTTCAATTAAAGAACACAAAGGTTCAGGAGCATCAATGTGCATACTTATTGGTTCCCCAAGTTTTTTTATATAATTTTGAGCCACTAAGATGCAGGAGTAAAATCGCCGATTATATCCTACAAAGATTAACTTTTGATCAGATAAAAAAGAAAGGATTTCTTCGGATTCAGACAATGATGTACCCAGTGGTTTTTCAATTAAGCAAGGAACTGCTAAGCCTGATATATGTTTTACTACTTCTAGAGTTACATTGTGAGAAGATGCAACTATAAACGCATCAATATCTTTGTTAGAAGTAATATCTTTTATATTTTTAATCCAGATTGGTATACCATATTTTTTCCGAAAATGAACTGGATCTTCTTTTCCTGAATTTACTACTCCAGAAATTTTAACATTCTTAATTGAATTTAAAACCTTTGCATGATAATTACCAGCTTTACCTGTGCCGACTAGAACAATATTTAACTTTCTATTCAATTTATACATTTATGTTCTGCTTATTTTAACTAAAATTATAAATAATTTCTGTGTCTTCATTCAAAGGCAAACGAACCATTTGAGAGTTTTTATGCGATACATGACAAGCTATAATTAATTCGACTGCCTTAATTGATAAATGAAAGGAATGTGATTTAAAATTACTAAGGGAAGACAGAGCTTGATCAATGGCAAGATACCTGCCGTAATGTTTGTTTATACTATTTTTAGATAAAAACATTTTGTCATTATTTTTAATGTTTTTAAATTGTACAACCAACTTTTCATTATTATATAAATTGATAAATAAATTTTCGTATTCGATGAAGATTTTGGTCATTGAACAGGCCAAATCTGTGTTATCTAAAAATATTTTTTTACCTCTTTTAGTGGAAAAAACAACTTTTGCATTAGGGTCTGAAAAGGATTTACCTCGTCTTTTTTCTCTTGGATGAGAATGCATGGCTGAACTAATAACCTCATCAATATTTATATCTGATAAATACAAGAATGATGTTATTGCGTGACTACCTATATTTCCTAGTCCAGCAGGTTTAAACAAAATTTTCGCTTGAAGAAATTCACCTTTTTCTAATTTTCTAATTTCCTCTTTGAAATTTTGAATATCTTTTGAAAAAAGAAATGGATGGTATACTTCTATTCTAATATTCTTATGTTCTACATATTTCTTCAATAATGAGTTATCTGCCATATTATTAGTTACCGGTTTTTCAACTAAAATTTTATCAATTCCAATATTATTCAACCTCTTAATTATTGATAAACGGCCAACAGCTAGAGTAGCAATGACACATATGTCTATTCTGAATTCTGATAAAGATTCAATATTTTTAACAATATTTACTTTTGGAAATTCCTTTTTAATTTTTCTAGCTTTCCTCCGAGAAATATCACATACTGCAACTACATTATAATCCATCTGATTTAGATATCGGCATAATTTACTTCCTTGTTTACCCAATCCTATGATAGCAATTCTCTGATCTGTGTTCTTAGTCTTAAAGCCAAGATCTGGAATTTCTTTGGATGAAGAAAGTTTGGAAATCTTTTTCTTTATTATCCTTAAAGCTTTTTTTGCTAATTCTATCATAATATTACTAAAGGTCTTGATTATTATATATACTACTTATTTATTTTTTTGATGACTCAATATTTCAATTTTGTCCAAATTATTCTCCGATTTACATTTTTCATAAAAGGATCCAGCAATACCACATAATCATATTTTTTAACTTTATTTTCTTCCAAATATCTCAGATAACTTATCTAATGCTTGACTCATGTAATATCTTATCTACATTTTTATTTAAAATTATTATCTCTCTCAAATAGATATAATTTTTCGACAATTTTTGTAACTTTATTCTTTCGAAATTCTGTATTTGTTTGATTGAATAAATGACACATCTTCCTAACTTCAGCATCATTAAATGTATTTAACTTATTCTTTGATAATCTATTACGATCTAAGATATAATCAGAACTTAGCTTTAAAGATTTAAGATATAATTTAAAAAGATCAGAAAAAGATAAACGGCTGTGGTATCTAAAATCTGCGGCTAATCGAATGGCATTAAGTCTTTCTGTAACTGCTTTGATTGAGTTCTTTGAATGGGAAAAATAATTTTCTAAGTATGTGATGTCATCTTTAGTTATTAAATCTGCCTTATCTGGCATATTCCTTATGTATTCAACAACTTTGTTTTTGCAATCAAACTGAGAACTGACCTTAACCGGAACTGGAGAAACGTAAGCTGGATTATGATTTGGAATGAAGGATATTGGCTTTTTTCCTAAAAAAACTGATTCGATTGCAGTAGTACAATCAGCATGAATCATTACTTCTGAGGCCAAAATCCAAGGAATAACTAAACCTTCGAATATTACACTTATATTTTTATCATCCTTAAATGCACGTGAATATGTATGTGAAGCTTCCTCAGGATGAGGTCTGACAACTATTCTCTTATTTAATTTGTTAGATATTTCTTTAATTAAAGAAATAAAATGTTTAACTTTATCCTTGTTATATTTAGCTATAGCTTCAATGTCTGAATATTTTTTACCATAGTTATCTATTATAAATTTGTGGCCCCGGATATTGTTTCCCTTGCCCATATTAGTATTTACTAATACAAACTTTCCGAACTTTGCTTTTATATTATTAACTTCGTTTTCGTAAAGATGATGATATGGTTGCTTAAGTAAAGTAAATCTTGGATGGCCTGTAACGTATAACTTTTTTTTATGTTTAATATTTTCATCTAACAAATTAAATTGATACTTGCCCCATAAAAAAGTATAATCTACGGAATTTAGCATTTCTTTAGGATATCGAACATTAAGTAAAGTAGTATTGTTCTTATAATCTATAGCACCTTCCTCGTCAAGGCTAACTATCAACCCATTATTCTTCTTTATAACTTGATATGTCTTTTCTGAAAATCCTTTGTGATAGCCCTTGTCTAAGTATATGTAATTTCTCATATTCTTAATTAAATATTCTGTATAGGCTTTACGACCTAAATAACACTTAAACCCATAGGAAGATAGTGTTTGACAAAGGTGAATTTTATAATGCAGTTCACGAGAAGCCGTTTCCAGGGGTAAAATTATATTCATTTTAAGTTCCTAAATACATTTATTGGTTTTTTAATTATTTTTAAGATATTCATTTTATACCTAATTTATATGTTTTTTTATCTTTTCTGAAATAAAAACATCAGTCATTTGGCGAGATTCCTTACTCATACCTCCTATGTGTGGAGTGAGTAAAACATTCTCATTGTTCTTTGCATAATTAAGTAATAAAGATTTGGAAACGTCAGAAGATAATTCATCTGATAATACATCAGTTGCATACCCTGACAAAACTTTTGATTCTAATGCATAAATTATGGCTTTTTCATCAACAATTTTACCCCTTGATGTGTTTATTATATAACTCCCTTTTTTTATAGTTCCTAAATTTTCAGAGCTGATAAGTCCTGTAGTTTCATCATTTAGTGGGACATGAATTGAAACAAAATCGGACTCTGACAATAAATTAGACATTGAAACACCGCCGTTAACATAAGGATCTGTATAAATTGTATTCATGCCAAAGGATTTTCCGTATCTGAGAACCATGCTACCAAGTCGTCCTTTACCAATTACACCTAATGTCTTTCCTTGGAGTGTTAATCCTCTAAATTCAGAACGATTCCATTCGCCAGACATTACTGAATTATGGGCGGAAACTATTTTTCTTGCCAAACATAATATCATTCCAAAGGCAAGCTCAGCAGTTGAAGTAATAGTTCTTAGGAATTCAACTTCACCCTTTAAACTCAGGACAGATATTTTTCTTTTAGCAGCTTCATCCATATCTATATGATCCAAACCGGTGGTAGGTGTTGCGATGATTTTCAAATTAGGCATTCTCTTCATTACATTTTGATTTATCTTATTACTCAGTCCAACGACTAAAATAGTGGTCTCTTGGCCACCTGTATTCAAATTAGAGTAATCAACCTTTCCAATTTTATTAAGAATATCAAGACCATTTTGACTAAAGGACTCTTCTGTTGTTATCTTAATTCTTTCCATGATTAAATATTTTTAAAATAATTATTGATTTTTTTAACTATTACTAAAAGTCATGCTATTTTTTCAAATGCCTTCAAGTCCTCTAAAGTATCAATATTGATTGAACGGGATTTAGGCATCACGTAAATTGAGGGCTTATCTGAAATTAACTTTTTTTCCTCCTTAATAATTCTATTATCTGCAATATAAATTGCTCCGTTTCTAACAAAAAGGTGGCCTTCCATTTGACGTGGTAACCCTTGGGCATGATTCTCTGATAATGGAATTATTTTTTTATCTGGTGTTTCTTTGTAAATGTAAGTTTCTTTTACCCCCTTTAAAGGATAAGTTGATATCAAAGAAGTCGCTTTAGATTTAAGAAAAATTTCTATAGAATCTTCTACATCCTTCTCACTTCTTAGTGGTGAAGTAGGTTGTAGTAATACTGTATGAGAAAATGTTTTACCATTTATCTCATAGGATGATAAAATATGTAGTATGAGATCCACTGTTTTGGACGTATCGCCAGATAATTCTTTAGGGCGCTCTAATAATTCAACATCATATCTCCTAGAAATTTCTAAAATCTCTTTTGAATCTGAAGAAACAACAACCGTAATATCGGCTCTATCAAGATTCTCAAGCGATTTCAATGTGTATTCTATTAATGGAATACCCTTAACTACACGTATGTTTTTGTTAGGAATGCCCTTGGAACCGGCTCTAGCAGGTATTACAAAAAGAAATTTTTTATTCATTCTTTATATCCGCAAATGATAAAAGCTTGACCATTGCCTTCCTTACAAAGCCATGGATGTTGATTTGGATATTTCAACTTCCTTTTTTTAAGCAAGTTATTAAAATGTAGAACTATTTCCTCCTCTGCTCTATCTGGCATCAATGAAAATGGAAAATCTATTGAATGTGAAATCATTGGAACTGAATAAATGCCGCTTGAAAAAATATTTTTTAAACCCAAATCTTCCATAATTCTGATATATTTCTTCGAATCGTCATCAGAACGATAGAGGGACTCTTTCGCAATTTCTTGCTTTTGAAAACTTTTAGAATAATGCCTAAGTATTTTATTAATCCAATTATAATCTTTTTGAATATTATTTTTGTATTCGGGAACAACATAGGCTGTAAAAACACCACCTTTGCTAAGAACCCTTACCTGCTCTTCAATCGGTTTTTTAATATCCTCGAAATGTTCTAATAGTCCAATTGAAGTTATTAGGTCAAAAGTTTCTTCTTCAAAAGGAAGGTTATTAACGTCACCTACAATGAATTCAGATTCCAAACCAAGCTTGTAAAAGGACTCTTTAGCAATATCTATAACCTTTCCTGACTTGTCTAGCAAAGTACAGTCATAACCATTATTTGCAAAATATGCCGATAGCGAACCTCTGCCACACCCAACTTCTAGAACACGCTTTCCACCGTTAAAAGATGACGATTCCAAAAAAGAAGATATTACCTCCCAATGGTTACGGAATGCAAATTGTATCTGATTTTTGGGTAAATCTGTTGTAAAGTGCGTGTAAGTGCTTTCTTTTCTTACTTCCCAATTTTTATCAAAAGCTGCTACGTCCCCTCTAATTTCTTTTTTCTTATTCATTTGAAAAGTCCAAATTATTATAATAATTTAATTTCAATTTATTTTGGTAAATAATCATAAAATTTCTTTTGGGATCTTAATTTTATATTGGCTAAGATATTCGTAATTTTGGAACTACAATCTTCATTAAAATATATATTGCTCATAGGGTAAATACCATTTCCTAATTGAATATTTATTGCTTTTTTTATCTCCTCTGAACTATAATTTACGTCAATTACATTTGAACCTTGCATACGGCCATTTTGCCTAGAACCTATATTCACAACAGGAATGCCCAGGTAAGAACATTCTTTAATTCCTGCAGATGAATTTCCTACAAGACAAGCCGTTTTTCTAAGAAGATTTAAAAAATATTCAGATTTGAGATAAATTAAAAACTGCATATTGTTCACATCCTTAGTTTCTCGAAATACACGGATTGCCTTAGATACTTCATCTGTTCCAGCGTCTACATTTGGCCAGAACCAGATAGTTGGGATATCTAAATCATTTATTGCGTGCAAAAGATTTTCTGTCTTTCCTCTGTTGTCTGATTCTGTAGTAACTGGATGAAATAAAACCATTAAGAACTGCTTTTCTATATCTATCTTAGAACCAACACCAAGCTCATTTATTTCCTTAAAATTAATATTTTTATTGTGCTTTGATAATAATTCTACTTCAGGGCTGCCAAAATTAAAAACATTGTTTGGATTTTCTCCCATCTGTATAATTCGTCTAACGGATTCTTCATTTGTTGCAAAATGAATGTGAGAAAGCTTAGTTACTGCATGCCTTACACTCTCATCTATATTCCCAGATACGTCCCCTCCTTCAATGTGAGCTATGGGGATATTCATGTATGATGCTGCGATGGCTGCAGACATTATTTCATATCTGTCTCCTCTTATAACTACTATATCGGTATTCAAACTTTCGAATACAGTTGCAAATTCAATGACGCCAATACCTGTTGTTTTAACCATAGATATATTGCTGCTACCCTCCAGCGTCATGATAATTTTAGAATCTATCTTAAAACCATCTTCAAGTATTTCTCTCTGAATGTCACCATACCGAGGTAAAATAGCTGAAGCAGCTACAACAATCTGAAGTTCCAAATTTTTATTTTTTGATATAGACTCTAAAATTAATTTATTTCTTGAATAATGGATGGAAGAAGTTATTACAAAACAAATTTTTCTCTTTCTCATTATTTAATACCGTCCATCGTAATAGGTTGATATTTATTAATTGGTACTGTGGTTTTCTTTCCGATTATACTCCGAATTTTATTAGAAGGGATACCAACTATTTCTTTGGAAGGGCGCATTGCATACATTATTTCTTCTGTTAAAATAACACCTGAAGGTAAATTCTCAGCTGCAACGAGCTTTTTCTCAAAATATGGTCTGTAAATATTATTGGCACCTTCCAATTCTCTATCTACGTGTCCATAAAACTTACTGGAATCTATTCGCTCAAAATCTTTAGATTTGATAGAATCCACCATAGCTTTCATTTCTTTCGGAACCATAGAAACTTTGTGGTCTGACCCCCAAAAATCCCTATCCAACGAAAAATGTTTTTCTATAACTCTAGCACCAATCTTAACTGCTGCTAATGCAACTTCTGAACCGATTGAATGGTCGGAAAAACCAATTGTAATATTTGGATACTTATCTCTAAGGGCTTCTATAGTAGAAAGATTGAAAGCTTCTTTAGGACACGGATACTGGCTGACGCAATAAAGTATAACTAAATCCGTACCATTATCTGTAATGTAAGAAACTACTTCCTCGAGTTCGGAAAAACTTACCATACCTGTAGATAATATAACTGGTTTTTTTGTTTTTAGAATCTCATTTAATAAAATGTAATCCTGAACGTCTCCAGAACCAATTTTCCAAAATCTAACGAAGTCATTTACTTTTCTAACTGCATTTCTACTCATAGGAGTTGTAAAGAAAGTAATATTACTTTTTTGGCAGTGATTGTAAATTTGCTTCCAAAAACTTATTGGGGTCGCATTAGTGTTTCTTAGAACCCAACTGTAACGATCGCTAGCTTCAAAATGTGGAGATTTGATATGTAAATTCAATTGTTCATCTTCAACAACATGTGTTTGAAATTTAACTGCATCAGCTCCAGACATTTTTGCCGCATCAATTAGTTTTTTAGAATTTGAAACATACTCATCCAAACTGCGTTCATCCTCTGATTGGATAAAATTCTTGCCTATTTCAGCAATTACATAAACGTCATCGTAATTATTAAAGGGAGCGGAAAACATATTATCTGATGCTTTTAGTTTTTTATCCATAATTTTAGCAATAATCTTTTTGAATCTTACCTAATATTTTATATTTTCGAATCAAGTTTACTGACAAATCATCATATGTACGGTTATCAAAAATCCATTGCTTACCTTCTTTGGACATTTCTGAATAGAGCTGATTATCCTTTAATATTGAAACTATAGCATTTGTAAAATGCTTTACTGAATAAGGTACTGAAAAACCCCCATTAGAATGACTAATTACATACTCCTGATCGTAAATTTCATTATTACAGACAACTGGTAATCCACAAGATAAATAATCTATCACTTTTGATGGTGTAGAAACTAAGAATTTTTTCAAAGGAGGGATGGCTGAGATTCCAATATCACTCTCTTCTACTAATTTTATTGTATTTTCATATGAAATATTTGTAAAAAAATCTATACGAGAAACAAGATCAAAGTCTTCGGCTAAAGATTTAACATATGCAAAGTCTGTCTTTTTATTAAACAAACCAACGATTCTAAAATGCGCTAAACTATTTTTATCATATACTTGCTTAAATACTTTTAAAATAAACTTAATATCTCTCTCTTTAGAAATAGCTCCAACATAAATTACAATTGGATTTTTAGATAAACTCTTTATTTTAGTTAAATCAATTCTCTTTTTATTACTGCTCACTGGTAGAGGGAAAATCTTTTCTTTATTGATTTTAATTTTTTCTACCAGATATTTTGCCATAAATGAACTTATTGGTTGTACTGTCTTAGCATTGTACATTATAAAACAATAAAATATTTGTGATAACTTCATCTTCAAAAGACTTCTAATTTTACTTAAACCCTGATTTTGATCTAAAATAAAATCATCTTCAAACCCATGTAAAGATGATAAATGAAACGAATACGATACACTATATTTTAATTTAACTATTAATGAAATTAATCCATCTGATATTCCATTTCTTACTTGTACATGATTAATGAGATTTTTTTTAACCAATAAATTCGTAATTCGTAATTTTAAAAGAAAAGATTTGAAGAAATAAAAAAAATTATTAGGAAAAGTTGGATAGATAATTATAACTAGATTGTGGAATTTTTTAATTGTAATATCTTTATTGGTTTGCGATTCTGCAATCCAAAATAATTTAATTCCAGACTCAGGCAATATTTTGCACCATAAATCATTAATTACAAGTCTATTATTTGGTATTTTTTCTTTAGTTAATAACAATAGCGAAAGATTCATGTATAATTTATTGAATTATAAACATTAATCAAAGAATTACGGCCATTTTCAGAGCCATATTTCTCTTTAGATTCATTAAAATTATTTTTGCTGATTTTTTCAATTATGTCATCATCAAGCATTTCAAGAATTTTAGAGATTTCTCTAATATCACCAGGATTAACTAAATAACCGTTTTTTTCAGTAGTTATAATGTCAGGTATGCTCCCTACATGTGTAGAAATTATCACACTGCCATGAGACATACATTCTATGATAGAATTTGGAAAGCCCTCACCATAGCTTGGTAGAATGAGTAAGTCTATCTTTTTATATAATTTTGGCGTATCTTCATAACCAATTCTAGGCAAAAATAAAATATTATTATCTAAGTTCATTGACTTACTTTTCATAATAATATTTTTTGAGGGGTTGAGACACACAAAAATATAACGATTAAATAGATGCTTATTTGTATTTAATAAGTTCAATAGATCATATGAACCTTTTCTAAAATCATCTCCTTTTATGTTTCCACCACCAAAAAATAATACAACTTTTTTATAACCTATATTTCTTTTTTTACGAAGAGAAGGTTTACTAAGTGAAAAATTAGGTACTATAAATATTTTATCTTTAGATACAAATTTATTAAGAAAATCGCCTGCAAGAGGGGACTGTGTTATTATTGCATCATGCATTGAAAAATAAGTACTAAAGAAAAAAGACAAAATACCTTTTCCTGAAAAAAAACTAATTAAGGAACTGCCACCATATCTTACTATAATCGGTTTATCAAAAATTTTAGCTAAAAATAACTCGATATATTTTCGTAAAAACGATATTCCATCTGAATTACAATGAAATTGTACTATATCTACATTACTTTTTTTAAGATAGGAAATAAAGGAAATAAAATTTTTAAAAAGAGATAAAAAAAGATTTTTGTTACGGGAATAATCTAAATAATCATCAAATATTTTGAAATCATAATGTTTGATTCCAATTTTCAAATTGTTATCAATAAACTTGGCCAAGCCGCTTGCTCTATTATTAATCTTAGGACCTACAAGTAATATTTTTTTGACCACTATTTATTATGATTCGCTTGTTTGTTAATATCAATCATGAACTCTGTAGTTTTGATTATATCTTCTACCTTAATTGGAGAATTTGTATTATTTATTATAGATTTTAAGAAAAAATCAATTTCTGTTTTGAAGCCTTTATCTTGACTTCTAGAACTCCATAAATTACTACACTTTTTACTGTATAATTTACAACTCATAAAATCATCGATTATCAAAG
>CETI01129166.1_pt1 | contig 37886 bp, 48 predicted proteins | sample 361441 | NCBI WGS metagenome assembly CETI01 (sample SAMEA2622478, study PRJEB7988) | marine metagenome | biome: marine biome (ENVO:00000447); feature: deep chlorophyll maximum layer (ENVO:xxxxxxxx); material: "saline water (ENVO:00002010), including plankton (ENVO:xxxxxxxx)" | depth 90 m | reverse complement strand
CCTTAAATGGAACAATCTCTCCAAACAAATGTCATCTTCATATAAGTTTTTCAGACAGAGAATGCAAGGTATGGGCTGGTCACCTAGAGGAGGGGACTACAATACTCAAAGGCGCTGACTTATTAATAGGATTCCTTGAAGCGGATAAAACTAGAAAAGAAGTTAATACTAATAAACCAATTGTTGAAGTATTTACACTTCCTGACTGTCCATGGTCCTCTAGAGCTGTTCGGATGCTGAGAACATTACAAATACCTCATCAAATCAAGGTAGTCGAAAATGATGATGATTTTAATACCCTTCATAAAAGAAGTAATTATTCAAGCTTCCCTCAGATTTTTATAGATGAAGAATTTATAGGTGGCTATTCTGAATTGGCTGATTTTCACGCTTCTGGAAAATTAAGCAGTAAGAGAGTTAATAACTCAACCTACTTTAAGTAATCAATTAATCTAAAAGTCATTGCAATATTGCTCTCTCTCAAGTAATGACTTCAATATCTGTAATTCTTTTTTTTGGATATCTAATTAACAAATAAAAAATATTAGTGAAACCATAAGTATGGAATACAAGCATTTTTGAACAATGAAAACTTGCCAAAACCTATAAGGATTAATTAATTTCTATACTTGTAAAACTTATTACTTATTGTTCAATTCGAAATTCCCCACTCGCAAGAAAAATCACATTCTGTCAAATTTTTTTTATCAAGAAGACTCAATATTCTTGCCATATCATTAGAAGATAGACTTCCGTCTTCATTCCATTTAAGGGTTGTTTTGCGCTGAAATGGGATCTTTTCGTTCCTTTTCCCAGAAGGAAGAAATTTATTAGCTTTGCTTTCGATAAAGTTTAAAAACGATTTCGCACTGTGAAGATCGCCAGTGTAAGTGCATTGATTCGCATAACAAGCTCTAAAGATTCTTCCAGCCAAGCCCTCTAAACAAAGAATTGATCCACCCTGAGGTGTTATGTGGAATGGTTTTCTCGGGGGCATTTGCAAATGCTCCATTACTAGAGGGTTGTCATTTTTGTATCAACAGCTACAAAAAATCAATAGGTCTTAATGCTCAAAAGCAAAGGCTTTTAACTATATCTCATACTTGATTTATTTTATATTTGCTATTGGTATTGATGATTAAGAATAATATCCTTATATCTCTCTTGGAATTTGTTATTAAGAAAATAAGAACGTAAGTAAGTGCCTAAAAAAAAGGTCATTTCAATATTGTATTCAATAATATAAAAAATTTATCCAATAAGTTTTTCTCTGTATGCTTCCTAGCATGTATTAATCGTACTCCTTAGATAGACACTAAGATTAAATTCATTGAAAACTCTGAGTTGAAGTCAATTTTTCAAAATCTGATATTGGATCAATAATAAATTCATAAAAACTATTTTTTTGATATTTGACAATTAGGGCAATAATCTAACTTTCTTTTCCCATACCATCTCCTTTCTATGGAACTTTTACAATTTAAACATTTATATCCATATCTCATAAATACAGCATGCTTATTGGATCTTCTTGGCTCTCCATTCGCTTTATTTAAATCAGCTAATGATTTCGAGACTGTGAATCCTCCTGACTTATAAGCTAATTGTGAGATGTCTTTAATTGATTTAGCCCATTGTGTAATTCTCTTTCTATCAAGATCAAATGGTCTGTCATCGGGGTGTATTTTGGCATCAAATAAAATTTCAGATCGAAGATAGTTTCCTAATCCAGCGAATAAAGATTGATCAAGCATTAAAGTTGAAGCCTTTTTCTTTTGAAAGCTTTTTGAAGTTAATCTTTCTTCTATCAATTTAGTATTGCATGATTCATTTAGGACGTCAGGTCCAATTCGCTTCAAAAAAGGATGTTTGAATTCTTCACAAGTTTTAATTAACTCAATATCAGTAGCCGACCACAATCTAACTGCATGCTTATTAGTTTTGAAAATTACTCGAAGAGCTCGATTTGATGTGATTAATGTTGTTTTTAAATTGACTGTCCAACAACCGTAAAGTTGATTATGACTATACATTGACCAACCATTTACAAAGCGAATAAGCAAGGCTTTTCCTCTTGTCGTAATTTCTTTTATGTTTTTATTTTTTACTGTGTCTGCTTGATCTCTTATCTGATCATAGAAAAAATTACTCTCTATAATTTCTTTCCCGACTAATACCTTACTAATTCTGTCAGCAGAACGTCTGATCTCTGGTCCTTCGGGCATTACAAATTTTTATTTTAAGAAATATTCATCACTTATGCGGTGATATAGATACCTAAATGACACTCCGTTATTTATGATGGTTTGACGTGAAAGTCTCTAATATTAGACTGTCTGAATTGGTGACGGATTCAAATTTAACCAAATCAAATTGAAAAATATGTTTTGTGATCTTTGTAAAATTGCTGGTCATGTACATTATCGAGTAGCGAATACGCAATCAAAAGATTGGATCTTTATTTGCAAGGAGTGTTTACAAAAATTCGGCAAGACTGAGGGTTATAGGTATGGCGGAACTCGAAAAGCAAATCGCAGAAAGTAATAGTTATGAGTAAGAACGTTACTTAAGAACAACTTCAAAGGCTCCAGCTATTAAAAAATGTTGGGATAGTACGGAAAAATAACGTTTTATTGTAAGTTGTTTTATTGAGAGGGTATAACTATAAGTCTGTTTTAAATTGATATTTGAGGATGGTCTGAAAAGAATTTAAACTTTTAAATTTCAATAGCTCAACTCATGAAGAGCTAACCATTTCGTTTGCTTTAAATAAAGCGAGTGCGAAAAGGAAACTCGAGCAATTAATCTATATTCTGTTTTTTATTTGAATCTTCATCGGGACAATAATACTCATTGCATTCTTCAGAACAATCACTATTAACTCCATGACTTACAACGGGAGAACCTAAAAAAAATAAAGAGAAAATTATTAGAAAGCAAAAGAATTTCATATAAATATTTTACTGCTTTTAGGAGGTGTTGCCCAGTCAAGTTGCAATTATTCCTTTTACTTCAGAAGCGTGAAAAATATTGGAATTCATCTCTATCTACATTTTCTACTTGAACTAGAGAATTACTGTATTCTTCTTGGCAGGGTTTACTAAGTAAAACTTTAGCTATGTACACGTTGAATTGCCATCTCTTTGCTGGTTAGCCCTACCTCAGTGGGTTTGCGAAGAAAGAGGATTTCTAGTTATATTCTTGCAACATTGGTTATCAGTGAGCATTGATCCAATGAGAGTCTAGGAAGGTGTCCTGCATAGCAACTTCCTTTTCTCGCTTAAACTTCTCTCTAATTAATAATGATCAACAATGACGAGGCTCAGATTCATTACTCTCATAATTCTAGAAATTCCACATTTGGAAAGATTATTGCCTATGGCATTGGTGCAAAGCTAACTATCCTCGTCGGATTTCTTTTTTATATGATGCTTAATTAAATGAAAATGTTCTGACCCTAGTCTGGACATTGATTCCATTTCTAATCCTAAAATTTATTTTTAAAATAATAATCAACTATTAATCATGGTGAAATATTCGAGTCTTACTTTACATAAATGTCTTTAAATTAAATGTCCTGCCCTTTTTGTCTTGTCATAAAAGCTCAATTTCCTAAATACTTTATCGGTTAATATTTTTTAAAGTGCGCAAAGATGGCTCGTTACAGAGCATCTAAATTAGTATTAATTGGAGAAAATAACTTTACTTACATCTACGCAAATACCCTGAACTAGATCAATACTCTGAGGGGCCATTACAAAAAAGAACAATTAATCTAATTTGAATGTTATTTACTTTCTCGAAATTAACAAATATTTATTAATGAGGTAAATATAAATCACGATTACTTGCAATCTCTCCTTCTTCTTCAAAGAATTCTCTTAGGATGTCTTCGTCGCTTTCTGTAACGTATTCACCGCAAGATTTTCTGATTCCTTCTAGAGTAAAATCCCACAGATCGTTTATAAATTTTTCATCATCAGGAAAGGCTACAAATTTTAGATAAGTATTGTTTAATGCAAACTCACTGGAAGTCTCTGAAGAGAATCCTTCTTCCTTTGCCTCGCAAAATTTACTTGCAAATCTTCTACCTACCGCATCTTGAGCTGCTGTTAGATCTAATTCCAAGGCTTGGGTAATTGGTGTATTTAACAGCAAGATAAAAGAGGATAAAATAATGAATATGTTGAAGTATTTTTTCATAAGTTCAATTGTAAGCATAATTATGGATATGAGTGTGGTTGAGTAATTGTTTTTAAGTGTAAAACTGATGGTGCTGTTCTTGTTGGTGCGCAAGAAACAGAGCAAATAATATCAGCAGCAAAAACTGCAGCAAAAGAAAAAAATCTTTTAATCTTTACACCTTAACAACTCATAAACCAAGCTGATAAAAATCAAGCAACCATGCGCTTAACATCAACCCAGTCTTTCTAAAAATTATTAGCATGACCAAAATCTTTAAATAAATTTAGCGATTATATGAAGAATCAAAGTTCTGGCTTTTGACCTGCTGAAAATCCATCCATTACATCAATAAGTCTTTATCAAACGACAAAATATTTTTACTCATTGACCAATGCCTCGCTTTAGTGGGTTCCTCACGGATTTTCTCAATCTTGCTAGTTCCAGCAATGACTTCTTTGACTTTTGATTTTTCTTTTCATCTTATCGAGCTACCAGACAAATATCATTAGTTCAAGTAATTAGTATTGTCAAAAGCTATGCGAAATCAACAAATATGAGGCTTAAGGAATTCGTCCACTAGCCTGAAGTTCATCAGTAAATCCAAAAGCTACTGGGCTGGTAAGACGGTCAGGAAAAAGAACACCATCTAAGTGATCTTTTTCATGCTGAACGACTCGTGCATGGAAATCTTTCAATTCTTCTGTATGGAAAGCCCCTTCTCGGTCGCGCCATTTTAGGTGAATATGTTGCCAACGTTCTACTTCGCCTCGCAAGCCAGGCACGCTTAGACAACCCTCCCAGCCAACGGTCAAATCGTTTCCAATAGATTTGATTACAGGATTGATTAGCACACATTCAGGCAAGGGCTCAGCATGTGGGTATCTGGGGTTATGACTCATGCCGATCACGAAAATCCTCCATGGTTCATCTATTTGCGGTGCGGCCAGCCCTGCTCCACAACAAGCCAATTTGGTGTCGAACAGATCGTCTATCAACCGATCCAGGCGTTCACTGCCGAACCACTCATCTGGAACCTTTGCCGCGCATTTTCTTAATGCTGGATGACCAATTCGAAGAACCTTCCGAGTCCCCATATATCAATCTCTCTTAAAGTAATAGTTTATCTTGACCAAGCGCACGAAGTAGATCTTCCTATCTAAAAAATTGTTTAATCGTTTTTCAAAGCTAACAAGTTCTGCAACTTGGACGCGTTTGACAAATGTATTAGCTAAAACTTTGTGATAGGAAATTAATAAACCATGATTTATTCTTTTAGTCTCACTTTCTCAGAAATGGGAATAAGCCCTATAATAATTGTCATAATAATTTCCTTTAGCATTTTATTTCTGATTGCCTTTGGCCTTAGTTCTAGAAATATGGATAGTGATGGAATTATGAATTGGATGATGAAAAAACCTGAAGACTGGATAGGTAATAAAAAGTTATAGAAAATCAGTTAAATAAAACGTACACTTCTTTGCATCTTTTTCACTGATGTCATATATAGAATTGGAATTTGAATTTATATAAAGTTCTGACGATGATCAACTGAGACTTTTAAGGGGTGATCTATTAGACGTTGTCATTACTCAATTTTTTGTTTATAGATAGACTAGGTTGATTTAAAAATGTGGTAAAAAAAATAACTCTATACGAAGCTTTTGACGGTAACAGGTTTGATTCGTTTAATGAAGCCAATAAGTACGAAGAATATTTAAAAAATCAAGCTATTAGAGCGTTATGCAATCACGACTATGACGGATGGGAAGATTATATTTTTACTAAATTTAGTAGATAGGTATTTAATTTAAGTTGAACATATAAATTAAATTAAGGTTAGAACAAATATCACAAAAAAAAGATTTGTACAGTTATCAGCCAAATTAACTAATTATCATTGTTTTTTAATAGGTAATTGATTTTTAAAACTATTTTTTCAGGTAAATCATGAAGTCGCTCAGTTTATTTGATTATTTTTTTTAGAATGGTGATGAAAAATGGAAGAGATAAGTGGTTAATTTACTGGCTCGAATTTAAATGGTTTACCTAGGATTTAAATACCCTCGTCTAGGCACTGATTAATATAAAAAAAATTTAATTTGATTGGTTTAGTTTTATTAGTCAAAACATTCATCTTAGTAGCAAATGTTGATACCTGATAAATACATTGGATGCTGGGTGAGGAGTCAAAAGGAATTTTAACGAGGAGAAAGGGATAACCCTTCCTCCATGGAACTCAAGCACTTGTTAGATTTACTCTATATTTTTATAAAACACTACTATGAAATTTATCGGCAGAACATCAATGATGACATTTGTTCTTCTATCCGGCATTTACTTGGCAACTGGTCAACTAATACCAGGAGTTCTTTAGTGAATACTAATAAAACAAATAATTCCACAGATGGTTTATTTTTTGGAAAAATTTATTTCTTTTGGCACAGCGCCAAAAGCATCAACCCTCATGATTTTTCTTGCTTCTAAATTAGACAAATAAATGACTTTAAATAATCCAATTGATACCGAAAATATATCACTTAAAAAAGATAAATTAATTAATTTAGCAAAAGATTGCAAAACTGATAATCAAAAAGTCAATTTTTTTGATTGTCACCAAGAGTCTTTTTGCTACTTTTTAAACGATTCCGTTTTTTCTTCTATAGAAAATGTTCCTAAGGTTATTGATGATGCATTTTACGTGTATGCAAATATGAAAAAGATGACAGAAGAAGAACTACATGAATTAATGAAAATAAATTGGAAACAATATCCAAGAAATTTTAAAGTTTTTCTTTTTGATTTTTGTATTTATAATTCTAATTTTGATTGAGTTCGAACTATTGCGTATCTTTGTTGTTTTCAATCATTGAAGATTAATTTTGTTTTTTTATTTGTTTTCCCGATATATTAAGCTAAAAGAGGATTGGATTAGTTATTAAGTGAGAAACCCCATTGTATAACAACTAAGAATAGTACAGTCATCACTAATGGCGCAGCTGGGTATTGACTTTTTAGGTTGGTAGTTGAAAATTTTGACCAAAAATTACTTATGTTGGTTTTGGACTTCCGTTCTTTCTTGCCTTTTGGAGGTAATCCAAGTTCTTTTCTTCTTTTTGCTTCTCCCATGCCGATCATTAAAAGCGAATTCTAGATGGAGATTTTTTGGACTGTGACTTTTACTGATTAGTTCTCAAAAACTGACCTTATCGGCTGTGTATAAAATGAGTAAATGGAAAACACTTCTCAATGGATAATAGCTCTATTAATTGGGATGCCAATTGCAGCTTTTCTTGCTTGGTTTGACAAATCAGGTTCTGATTTCAAGGATGGCTTCGATAAGAAATCTAAGAAAAAGAAGAAATGAATTATCAACTGTTACTAGAATGTTATTGTTCAGGCTCAGAGATGACAAAGGATGAATTACAAATGTTAGAGATAGAACTAGATACTCAAATAGAGAGTATTAAAGTTTCTAGAATTCAAGGGTGTCTTAAAATAGCGCCAAAACATATTTGTGAGGCTGCACTTGTTCATAAGGGTAGTTTTTGGATAACTTGTCTGGCCTCTGTGTTGGACCAGTGCTCGCCTCCGTTGTTAGGTCAAAAAGCAAAAGGGGCTATTGTTTTTGATGAATTAGTTCGACGGGGCTTTGTTTCAAATGATTAGTACCAATTAAGAGACTCAAATTATATTTAATTCAATTGATGCCTCAAATTAAAGTACCAATGAGGACGAAGAGTAGAAGAAAAGACAATTAACTCTATTGATCAATTAAACGAACAAAAATTTCTTTAAGTAAATTTCTTGATTTCATTTGAGTAAATCCCTACCTATTCGTTTGTGGAAAAACTTATAGGGTTTATTTTTGCTAATCATAATGTCAGACCAAATAATAGTGATTTTTGCGTCAGGTTTACTTGCACTAGGTGGTATTTGGGCTCTTATCACAGGCTTTGATGATGATGATAATGATGGAGATGGAATGACTTATCCAGCGTTACAAAACGTTGGTACTTAGTTTTGAAGCTAAAATTTCCAAAACTCAAGCTTGTATATATTTGTTTTGTTATTTATTGATATTTAGATAGCTTCAAATTTATATCCATACAGTGATATCAAGTTACATTGCCCAAGTTTAGATTTATATTAAAATTAAATCTATTTTATTCATGTTAAAGAGGTAAAAAAAAGCTCAAGCCTTACAACAAATATAATAGATTCAAAATTTTAGACACAATTGTTGTATGGCAATAGATCAATTAAGAGCTTTTCTTGAAGAGCTCCAAAAAAACAAAGAATTATTAAACGAAATAGGAAAGGCTGCTACCGCAAAAGAAATTTCTGAGATCGCTTCAAAGTTTGGTTATGAATTTTCTGGTGAAGAATTAAAAGTTATTTCTAAAGAGAATGTTCCTGGAGTGAGAATCAAAAAACAAGATGTTTCTCCCTCCTATAGTTTTGGAGAAAGTGGAATAGATCCAAACGAAAAAAATTACAAATAGTTTGAAAAAATAAACAAAAAAGCTCCAACAATGAAGTGATTGCTTTTTTAACTAAGCTAGCAGTGTTAAATCTTATTTGTTTAATGATAATAGGAACCCTTTTTTATGAGTGCTATGTAGAAGGGTAGAGCTTTGAGATCCTTTTTTCTTGTCTTTCAAGCTCTCTTCTTTTGAATTTTTGATTTGTCATTATGGTGAAAATAACACCTGGAACAATCCATATGAGTGAAATAAGAATAGTCATTAAGGCTTGATTATGAAATATTTTTTCCAAGGATTCCATCAGATATGTAACTTGATTCTTTTGTTATTTTGTCCAATCGATATGAGAATCGTGACAATCGTTTTGTTCGGATAGCCAATCAAATTTACTTTGTCTAAGCAAATGCCAACTGGCTAAGTTTGTAAAAAATTTAAAAAATAATATATTTAGAATTATTGTTCAGTTGATATAGAGTCTATTCCTCTGGTCATGAGCAACAGCATTTAATAAGTTCCTTTCTATGTCGAATTTACATTGTCGAAAATTGTTCAAGTGAAAAAAGAATAAACAACGATTGGTTTTTTAATATATTGATGCGTAAATATTCAAAAATTAAAGATCTTCTCTTAATTCATTTTTTAGCCCCATATCTTTCTCCAAAAAGAAGATCAGTCCACATTGCATTACTTAAAAGGTAGGTAACCCAGGCGAAAGCAGGAACACCGATCAAATAACTCAATGGATGAGTAACTTTGATGAAACCAACAAGAGCAACTACTAAAACAACAATGAAATTAAGCATTGTCTTGAGGAATTTTTTTTGCTTCATATAGCAATCATATTTCCTTTGGAGCAAAGATCATATGATGGACAAAAAAAATCTTGTTACCGTCGTAATAATTCAATCCAAATATCGAAATAATAAATTATTGATTAAAATTAATGGATAAAATAACTGCTGAGTCATATTTCACCTTCAATGATTAGGTGAAAAACAGGATGAATCTCAGCAGAGAAATGTCTAGAATCTTTTTATTATTAAATTTCTAATGCCCTCTCCATTATTTGCAATACCTCTCAACATGGGAACTGGGACATGGATAGTAACCATTATTGCTGGCCTAGGTTTTGTTGTGATGTTTGGCATCGCCTCAGCAGGAGGAGACTTTCAAGGTTTGATAAATACAACGCTTGAGAATGATGCACTTGCTCGAGAAAAGAGAAAAAATAAGTAAGTTATTATTTTAATAAAGCTAATGAAACAATTTAAAGTTGTATTTCCATTGATCTCTGCGCTTGGTATATATTTTTTGTCGCTCAATTCACCAATGTACAAGCAAATTAATCAAAACTATTCAGTTGAAAATGAGATCGAATATAACCGTTAAAAGAGTTTTAGATAGACGATATATTATTGAGTAATAACTACTAATCTTTTGATATACTTTCACAAATTAAAGATCGCCTTTCTTTAAAAAATGAGGGTTTGTAGGAAGCAAATACTCCTTTCTTAAAAGTTGTCAGTTGTGCTTTACGGAGTCTTTCTTCTTTTAGAACTCTTTTTTTTGTTAGTAATAGGTTGTTCATAACTAGAAATTACTGGAAATCCCGTTCCTTACTTCCATTTGATGCATCCTTGTTTTGCAAAGACGAACGTGTTGATAATTTAACTGATAATTGAAACAACCAAACATAATTAAAGTACGGTTTCTCAGGTAATACCTTTTTAAAAAGATAAATTTAAAAACTGAGTGGGATAGCCCTACCTTAACCGTACTTTGGTTATACACATTTCTCATTAAAATAGAATATTGGGCTGTCTAAGCGACCACAAATATGTTTTTTTGGTCGTACTTCATCTTGAACCATTTCTCCCATTCATTTTTTACATCTAATTAGTGTGCCTAATCTCTCCACTGATCTTTATGAATCCATACTAGAGGCATCTGAAAAAGGTGAGCTATGGGGAATCGAAAATACTGACTTAACACCACTTGAGATTTCATTGATAACTTCCCACACCCAAAATTAATATTTACTAACAATTAAGCAATAACAAAAAATATCTTATTTGTTTATTCTATAAAATCTGCTTATAATCAAAGGTTCAAAGAATAAGGTTTAAAGAATTCATTGATTGATAGATCATTTCTTTTTAATAAAGCAAATGTAGTGCCTTTATAACCTGTACATATCCGTAAATCAGCAGTTAAAACGTTGGTATCTAGCCAACCTTTTTGAGTCTTCTTTATTTCTGATAAAAAACAGATTTTTTTTCCAAATAAAGTTGGACCTAATAAACCTGCTTTTTTGAAACTTACATTAATGCGCTTATGATCAATGACCTCTATTCTGGATAAGATATTTGTAGAACATAACCTTCCAAGAAACCCCTTAGGTCTCAATAGATTCAATCCTCGACTTTTATCGGGGTCAAGTATTTGAAGGTTATCCAAAAGTGGTGAATAGTTTAGAAAAGGAGATTTAGAACTACTCCATTTCAATTCCCAAACACCTTTCAGGTGATTAATTTGTTTCTTAATGTCAACAAATGAATCAACCTGAACTTGTTTTATGAAATCGTAAATTTTTTTTGAATTGGGAGAATGTTCAAGAAGTTCTAATAATTTTGAATAGTTATTCATAATCGACTATGGAGAAAACTAGAATTAATCAGACTTGATTTTGTTTGCGTAAAGCACGTGGGGTTAGGCCTTACACCCCTCAATTGCAAGAAACCACTCTCTAAATTCTTCTTCTAGAGCTTTCTTTTCAGAACCTTTTAATTCTTTTAGTCTCTCGACAGTATCTTTCATTGTTACGTCTAGAGATCTTTTCAAGCTGATAACTGGGATATTCATGCCAAACTATTTAAGAAAGAATCGGTTAGAAAAGTACATAAAACAAATGAGAAAGTCATTGCTAATGGTTTTTGAAATAGATCGTTGATATTCATTGATTTCCCTAGTAATGACCAATCGAGCTGGCAAAGCATGCTAATGCTCCACAATAGATAAACATTAAACTCATTTCGAGTGGTCTACGACTAAAAAATGAGAGATAGAAACGGGATGACTTCATAAGATTTTTGATCGAGATACTTTCTAAAGCATTTATGTGCGCTTTGAGTCCAAAAACTACCCACAAAAAGTAGTATTTGCACTACATAGATCTATCTACAGAGCTTATTTGATAATCAATGTTTTAAGCCTATATATATGAAGTTTATATAATTTTTTAAAAAAGTTAATTTTCTAATAAGCCCTAAAGTTTAGTTGATTAATTAATTTGCTTAAAAATTTTTGATGAAGGATTTAATGCTAGTTATCCATCTTTTTCTCCGTGAAGAAGATGTAAGAGATTTAGTTAAAATATCTATTTGCTTTTGTTTGACTTTTTCTCTGAAATTTAATTCATTTTTTGCAATATCGAGAATTGATAGTTCCCTGTGATTTTCTGTGTTCTTTTCCGAGTATGAAATATTTGATTTTAAATCTTCATTAGTCATGGTGTCTAACTTAGTAATATCAATGTAAAACTATTAGGTTCTTTATTCCTGAACGAATAGCATTCATTTTTATCATAACCATAGCTTCTAAAAAGTAATATGAGAGATCGGGAAACCACCTAAGTGTTGTGTAAAGAAATTAGAAAATCTATTAACTTATATAAATTATACTTATTAATTTGATTAAGTTTATTCTAATTAATCTGCAAGAATGAAAATGAAATGATGGTTTAGATAGAACATTTTATATTACTAGATGAATCTTACAAAGCCTCAAAAGTAAAAATACCTAAAACGTTAAATAAATTAATTCTTATTCTTTAATTATTTTAATGCTACTCGTATTAGATAATATGAAAAACAGAAGAATTAGTACTATATTAATTGGACTGCTGTTGAAGTTATTGAATAATTTGCTTAAAAGACACTGTACATATATTGATCGTTTATGTAGCCAATGTATAGATGTCGTGAATCATGAGATTAGAGAAGAACCAACTTCAAAAACACGTTAATTAAAAAAATGATGGGAGGTTCCGCTAGAGAATTAGTTAAGTTGCTGTTGATCATGTGTTTGCAAGCAAAACTAATTTTTCAAATAAAATTTTTTCAATTAACAATAATGGAGGCTCTTAATTATTGTGGGACGGTTAAGTAGGGCTATCCAGTTCGGTCTATTTAAACTTATTAGAATGATCATTAGATCTAATCATTTGATTAATACCTCTCTACTTGTTGCTTTATGAAGTATTTGAGTTCAAAGCTCATAAGGATTAGAAGAAGCCGTACCCGACCGTATCTTTACTTGGGTGATATCCAATTTTAATTTAATCAAACATATAAATGAAACAAATGAGTTCATCTTCCACCTCTCAAGTGATCACCGAATACGGCAAACAAAATATATTTGGTCGAGAAACGCAGCCTCAACTTATAGAGGATTACACCAGCTATCCAGAAGAAGCAGAAAAAACAAATGGCCGTTGGGCAATGATTGGAATGATGAGCCTTTTAGGTGCATACATCACAACTGGTCAGATAATTCCAGGAATCTATTAAACCAATTACCAACAATGCAACCATCCAATAAGACAATTCTAGAAAGAAGCATTGTCAGTCCATCCATGATGGCTTTCATTTAACTCACAGGTATTTACCTAACAACCGGCCAAATTATCCCAGGTGTCGTTTAATGCAAAAACAAACTATTAAAAAACAAACATTCGAAGAAGGCAAAGAGTTTGCTGAAAGACTTAACGGTTTAGCAGCATCTATTGGTTGCTTAGCTTTAGTTGGTGCGTATTTAACAACCGGTCAAATAATTCCAGGTTTCGTATAAACACAGAGACTAATTGCTATTAAACAGCTGAGCGCATGAATGACCGTTTATCACTTATGGGCAACGTTCTTGTTGCCCTCAACTCAGGACATTAGCTTGATTATTTCAGAATCTCTTAACTCTGAGTTCCATAATTCAGAAACTAGTCACTTTCTCATTCCGGAAACCATAATTTTCTTCTATCGCTGAGCCTCCAATTAAATTCATAAACTTTCGGCACTTCAATACTCAAACGTATTCAGAAATTTTATTCATTTACATTCTCAGTAGTCACTAATAACCAGTTCAAATTATGTGGAAGGATAAAAATAAACAACTCGTATAAATCACTTTCCTACTTTTGATTAACCAAGATTGTTATGAAAATGATCAGTGTATTTAGTAGTTATTTTACGTTCTTTGTTTGAGTAAATTGAATCCAAGCAAGTCGCAACAACTAAAAACCAGTTAGTTCCTTCCTCTAGATCTATCTCTCGACAAATCCATTCTGGTGCTGCAACTAGCCCTCTAACTACACCTCTCATGTCATCTTTTAGATTTTGATAATGTTGTTTCTTTAGAATCTCAATCTTTTCATCTGAGAGAGTTCTGTTGGGATAGCAGTAAATCCATTCCTCAATTATTTGTTCGATAATTTTTTGCTTTGATAGTTGAAACATGATGGACAACCTACAAATCAAGTGCAAATAATAATAGAGATAATGCATAATAGGTAGCCAATAACGCACAAAACACAGTAAAAATTTGCACGCCTCAACGTGATGTCAACATTCAGTATTAGTAAGACTACTTTTTTATTTCAGCTATTAAGTTGACTACCTTTTGATACATAGAAAGGTTTTTTAAAGCATTCCCCGATATGAACTTTTTAGTCATAAATAAGAAAGAGATTGCTTTTTTATGGAATCACAATTACGGAAAAGTATTTTATTTGATGTACTCGATGGAATACCTCCTTCAGGCAAAGAAAGTCGAGTGGAGATTATTTATAGAAAAGAAATTGAAAAAAATAATTTAACTTTAGAAATAGAAGCTATGAATCTTGGTATTAGCAGAGATGTTATTGAGTTCACTGAGGATTTTAGATAAATGTCTAAACAAAATTCTTTAGATGCTGAACTTCTTGAAATTTGTTACTACCTTGAAAAGGTGTTAAGAGATGGATCAAGAAGCTCAAAAGCCTCATCCCTTGAATTGCTTAGCAGAGATAAGTGTCCCAATACTCCAATTCTTAAAGCAAAGGGGATTATCGAGTAGCAACAACTCACCAAAAAACTTTATAGGCCATTATAAACAAGTCATAATGGAATTATTAAATAATGATTTGATCAATGCTGATTACACAAAGATTATGGAAAAGTAATTATGATCTTGCATTGCTTAGCCTGAATACTAGATTTGTTCAGGGGATAAAAAATGGAGATCTTCCTAAGATAATATTTCAACAATATTTATCTCAAGATTATTATTTTTTAGAAAGCTTCGCTCGTGCATACGGAATGGCAGTTTCTAAGTCAAGAAATAAAAGAAGTATCAAAATCTTAAGTGAACTTTTGTTAGGAGTTTCTGAGGAGTTATTTCTTCATGAAACTTATGCAAAGAAATGGGATATTGATCTAACTACAAACTTAATTAAGCCTGCTACAAAAGAATATACTGATTTTTTAGAAGAAGTTTCCATAAATTTAAGCTTTATTGAGATTATGTGTGCTATGACACCTTGCATGCGTTTATATTCTTGGCTAGGCAAAAAATTATTAAATATGATTTCAGATAATCCTTATAAAGAATGGATCTTAACTTACTCTGATAAAAGTTTTGATGATCTTGCAAAATCACTTGAATATCTAATAGATGAATACGATGATTCTTATGATATTGATAAAATAAATGTTCTATATAAAAAATCTATGGAGTTGGAACTTGAATTTTTTAATGCTTATTCATCTTTCTCTTAAACAAGATGGAATTTAGCCTTATAATAGGATAATATGTATTCTAAAGTTGCTCTTTCAATTGGCGGTAGTGATTCTGGCGGAGGCGCAGGGATTCAAGCAGATCTGCGGACTTTCATGTCACTCAAAGTTCATGGTTGTACTGTAATAACTTGCATTACTGCTCAAAATAGTCTAGAAGTTAATTGCGTAGAAGCAGTTAAAAGTCATACATTAGAAAGCCAGATTGACTCTTTATTCTCTGATTTCGAGATTAATTCAATCAAAACAGGTATGCTATTAAATGACAGAATTATTACAAATACAGCAACAAAATTATATGAATACTCTATCCCTAAAATTATTGATCCAGTTATGGTTTCTAGGACTGGGGCAAAGTTAATTGAAGATAGTGCAATTGATGCTTACAAAACTTTACTTATTCCACAGGCAGAACTAGTAACTCCGAATATTTATGAAGCTAATTTACTGTCAAAAGTTCAAATAAAAAATGAATTTGATATAGAAATATCTGCCCAGAATATTTTAAAACTTGGTCCTAAAGCTGTATTAATAAAAGGTGGAGGATTAAAATCCCTCAAAGGTAAAGATTTTTATATAGATAAAGCAGGGAACAAGTATTGGTTGATAAACAAATACATAAATACCGCAAATACTCATGGTAGTGGCTGTACCTTAAGTGCTGCTATATGCAGTTATATCGCTTTAGGATTTAACTTACTAGATTCAATCAAAAAGGCAAAAATTTTTATTCAAAAATCCTTAGAAAGATCTTATAAGATTGGATCTGGTCCTGGGCCTCTTGGTCATTACCAATAGATAAAATATTTCGAATAAAGTTTTCCTTTCAAATAAATAGAATATGAGCCCTTAAATAAATGCATTTTCTAAATATATAAATTCCTTAAAATTACAATTTTACTTATAAACTTTTTAATTTACAATTTTCTTTAGAGATGTAGTCATATCTTCCAATGTCTTTTTTAAAGGGATGGGCTCCCAGTCGAAAATTGAAATTGTTTCGGATATGTCTGCTCCATAACGACCTCTTTTAACCATGGAGGAAGTGCTTTTCATATCTCTATTAAAAAGTGCTAAAGAATTAATCACTTGATTAGGAATCAAACTTCTTGGGGCTTTATTAAATCCAAGTTCCCTTAATATTTCTGAAATTTCTAAGAATGAAATACCTTCTTCAGATGTAGCAATTATCCTTTTATTATCACTTCGATCATTGGTTAATGATTGTATGTGTAATTTCGCCACATCTCTTACATCAACAACGGTGAAATATATATCAGGTAGAGCTGGAAATTCACCGGTAATCAGTTTTGTTATTAAATTGGCTGAGATACCGTCTATATCTTTGCTGAGTAATGGTCCGAAAACCATTCCGGGATTAATGGTAGTCATCTTAAATGTTTTCTCGCTTTGACTCCTAACAAATTCCCAAGCTGCTTTTTCAGCTATTGTCTTGCTTTTTATGTAAGCTCCTACATCATTTGAAGTGTCAGTCCAGTCTTCACTGTTGCAGTATTTTTTGCTATGACCGTAAGCTATAGCTCCAATAGATGAGGTTAGAACTACCTTCTTGATTTTTGATTTATGCGCAGCTTTTAATGCTCTTAATGTTCCTTCTAATGCCGGAGTGACAAGATCATTTTCATTCTTTGGCTCTTCAATAGAGCATGGTGAGGCGATGTGAAAAAGATAATCACAATCAGAGGTTGCTTCCTCCCAACCTTCATCATTGAGCAGATTCAATTTGCAAAATTCAAGGTTTCCATTATTAATGCCTGTACCTAGTGAATTTTTAACTTCATCTATTCGATTTAGGTTTCTTAAAGATCCCTTGACTTTGTAGCCTTTGCTTATTAATTCCGACGTGCATCGAAGAGCTATGTATCCTGAGGCACCAGTAACTAGAACTTTTCCTTGAGTAACTTTCATCTGGATATCTTATCAATAAAATGATGAATTCAGTTGCTTAACCTTTATAAGAAAAATTTCTTGCTTTCTATTTATTCCTTTAGAATTACAAAACCGTTTAACCCTTATTTTTTCTGCAAAATTTCAATCTTGATAATAAGCTCTTCTTTTGTTCATATGTTTAAATCAGACGTTGCAAATAAATTTTGACTAGATTTACGACTATTTAAATTCTAATTAAAAATAAATCAATGAAAAAAAATCAGTTTAATAACGACGGCTTAGATTCTCTTGGAATACATTGGAAGCAATATCTATCAATGACTTTGGTTTCATTATTAATATTTTTTATTTGTCTAGATAAGGCTATTCCTGGTTTTCATCTTTTTCTTTTATCTGTCCTGTTCAAGCTTCAGTGCAGTGGTTTAAATTGCAATGGAATTGATTTTGTAATGAATTAAATAGATGTATTGATTTACTTGTTTAGCTTCCTCACGTTCTGTTTCAAGCATGTAGTCACAAGCTTTAATGGTTTTCATTAATCATCTGGTTACAGCTAAATAACTTCTAAGTGCAGGTTATTAATCTGAATTAATGATTTAAAACCCTTTCAGGTTTTCATCTGGTCGTTCTTCGTGCTAGAAATAAAAACACTTCGGCTTCAAATTTTACCTTTATATAATGGAAAAATGTCTATTCTCACAGGCATCCTTGCTAACGCTCTTTTGTTTTCATCTTTGCTTTTAGTTGTCGGGGTTCCAGTCTTTTATATGACTCAAGATAGTCCAGAAGACAATAGAAATCCGAACATTAGAAAAATTGAAGCGCTTGGTGGTGTTTGGTTTGTATTAGTTTTACTGAACGGACTGGCAGGAGGAATTGCCCAAGGCTTTGCTGGCTAAATTTACAAACAAACAATACAAACAATAGTTTTTAAAAATTCACAGTTACCTCTCTAACTATCTAAAGTAGGCGGAAATTGAAAAATAAAATGAAACGACTAGACAAATTAAGTATGTTTTTGATTGTATTTAGTGTCACTTCCACACTTCCATATCAATTTCATTATCTAACCAACATGGGTTAGGCCTACTACGACAAAAACGTAATTACTTTTAATTTATAAGCTAATGGTATTGAGTTTATATGGTTTGTTTATTTAATAAGTTCTACTAATTCTCGAAAACCCTACCTAACCTTGGGCACGAGATTTAGCATTTATCTTTAAATTTAGTTATATCCTGCGAGTACAAGGTCAAATGGCTCAACGTATCAACGTTGTATTGAATTCTATCCCTCCTGGGAGTAGAGATTTAGTTGAATTTGTTTTCTTTTGTGCTGTCGGCTTCACCGCTGGTAATTTAGGTTTAATATGACTTCTTCATTCTTTTTAATCGCCTTCTCTGCATTATTCTATGTAATGGCTTGTTTGTGGAGGGACTTGAAAAGTAATCCAAGGTTTTATTTGATTAAGTCCAAACTACCAAACTAATTCAATTTTTTTTACTAAATCACCTTCAAATTCCCATTCTTCTTTTGCCCTCGTTTAGCCTTTTCATCTAGTTTCTCATAACATTTGTTTATTGTTTAATTTCCCAATTAGAGGTTTTAACAAACTCATTATTATTTATTGCTACAAACACTGTATGTATCTGGTTCGATAATTTATCTTTTATTTTAAATTACTCATTTAATCAAAATCCTATTCATTTTTTGTATTTTGTGAAGACAATATATTCTTGAAATTATTATTCGGGTTTGTGTTCTCGTTGACTTGTAAAACTTTTTTAGTTTTTTGTTTAAAAAAATTCCACGAAATGATAAGAAGCCCTCTAGATTATACAAATTATGACTTACCATATGTATTATTTAGCTACAGCTTTATTCTTTCCTGATTATGGAAGTGAAGGTCTACCTTGGGATCTTTTCCTATTGCATTTCTATTTCTTTGCTATAGCGATACCACTAATAATAATTTTTAATGCAGCTAGAAATTCTGATAGAGAGAATCCAGAAAGAGTCAAAGATGAAACAACCTTTTTCCCTGATTTACATCCAAGAGCATAAATTTTAGACATACTTTTTGGTTTTAATTTGTTTATCAAACTTTCGTCACTCATTTAATTATCTAAAAATTTTACACATATATTTAGTTATCTTTAAAAAATTAATTTATGTATATTGGATATCTTCTGTTTGAGAATTGAATAAAAATTAATTATTTAATTTTTAACGAAACTAAATTTATATCAATACTATAATTGTTCAATGATTATTTGGTTGGAATATCTATCGTGAGGCTCGTCCTTAATACCATGCTTAAGGTTGATCATATGATTGCAATCCTCTTTTAAGGCATTGTTTTTAAATTCTTCATTTCTAGTTGAATTCTCTGGAGAAATTATCGCGAATAATTCTAGAGTTCTCTTTAAATCAATAATTGGAGTTTTCATTTTAAAGTAAGATTAAAAAAGTAAAATTTAATTCAATAAAAGTAATTTCTCGCGATATGGAAGAACTTTATTTTTAATGAATTTAAGTGGGAGTAAATGTGCAAATAAAAGGGAATGTAAACTCAAAAGCTCATTACTTTATTAAAGTTAGCTTTTTCTTCTTTATTCGTTGAATTTTGAGGCGATGAAGTTCAGTCACTTCTGGTTTGGGAATGCTGAAAGGGGTAAATAGTTTCATGATTTCTGATCACTAGATATGTTATAGAGAATTAAAAAACGTTATCGGTGTGTTGAAATCCCTAAGAAAAAGTCGTATTTTTACTACGAGTAAGCATTTGTTGACCAGCGTATTTTTGCATTAATTCAAACAAGGAAACTTCGTATTGTTGATCACTATTAGTCTAATTTTTTAATAATGTTTTAAATCACTTTTCACATTGACATTGTTTTATAGAGATATGCAAGATTTTTATTTAATTACTTCACCTCTGAACAACAAAATTCGTAGCCGTTACAAAGATATAATTAGATGTGAATGTAGAATTACAAAAAATTACATAATTCTTGTTTTGGCAACTCCATTTCATAGTGATGAGTTTTTGAGAAAGAGATGAACAGTTAACCGAACAATTTTTCTTCACGATTAATATTCTCATCTTTAATAATAGAGCTATTAATTATAATAAGATGAAAAACTTTATTCCTCTTCTTTTCCTTTCTTCAGCCACTATCTATTCGACCTTATCTTTACCTGTCATGTCAATGGGTTGTAATTCCACAACAAACAAAACCGAGGTAGTTTGTGATGAAGGTGATATTGATTGTGAGAAAAAGATTATTGAAGATAGGATAAATTGATAAATCACCAATATCCTCCTGCTCAACCTCTAGACCTCAGATAAAAGTATTTCTGTAATTAATACAAAAATTCTATCTGATTTGGTCGGCTAAAACCAAACTATTAGTATTTTCGATGGATGATTTCGAGCAAATTAATTTATTAACAGATGAAGACAGACATTTGTTATCGGACCTCGCAGGTACCTTTGATTTGGGTACACAATCTATAATTGGTCAACATGAAGATGAAATTATCGATGAATTATCAGATTTAATGGAATATTCTCACTAAATTGATTAAAACCTACTAATTTTACATTAGTCATTAACTATAGGAAATATCAGCTATTGAAATTTTAGGTCTTGAATATTGAGGATTATATTACCCTCCATCGATTTGGCATCCAACAAGAGAACCTGCTGTAGCACCAAGCGGCACTGCCCACCAACGATCTTTACCTTTAGTCGATGACATGGTCAGACCAGCTCCTAAAACTCCTCCAATAATGGAACCTTCTTTGCAATCATTCTGATCTTGGATATTTGTCTGTCTTGATTCTGCCATTACTCTTTTTTCTTGTTTTAGTTTTTCTTTTTCAGCTTTTAATCTGCTTAGCTCAGATTTTAGCTTTTGATTCTCAATTGCCTTTTGTTGCTTAATCTCGTCTACTTTACGTTGCCTCTCATAGTATCTTTTTTCGTCGAATGCATCTTGCTGCACAAGAAGCTCGTCAATTGTTGTTAGACATTTGTTGTAAATTTGTTTAGCTGTAAATGCATTTTTACCCAAATCAGATCGCTTTAGACATTCTTGTTTGCCACGCTCACTTACGTCTAAAGGTTCATTGATTTTGTTTACGCTACACCCCATTGTTAGAGCTCCAAGGCCAATAGCTGTTAACAAAGGAAAATTCAAACATTTCTTTTTAATTTGTTCCATTTCCTAAACTTTATATTCAAATATTTTTCCATCATATTGAATTTAGAAAATCTTGGTGAAAATCGACAAGAAATTATAAAGACTCATAATATTGATATTTAATCTTTGCTGATCTCTTTACTGCGTGAAAAAGAGGCTCCAGTCTCAAATCCTTGCAGAGGATAGGGATCTCAGCGAAAGATTATTAATGTAAGTCCACAACCTCTTCATATAAGTTTTTAGTAAAGTCAAATAGCAAGCCAAGAGTGAGATTTTGGTCACCGGCTAGATAGATTTTCACTATTCAAAATTTTATGATCAAAATTGGTTCGCCCGATCTTAGAAGTACCGTTGAAGATTAAAAAGGCTTAAAAAAATTTTTTTTGGTTCTCAGTAGTTAAACGGGAAATTTCTCGACTAAAATCACAAATTTTGAAAATGTCATCTAAGGGCCAACAAATTTGAAGGAATGTGATCACATAAATATTTTACAGACTATTCAAGAGACAAAGGAACAAGCAAAATTGTAAGCCTAAATATTGCGGCATTGTTATTTTGCTAGTGGATTTTTTGATTAAATGACAACTATCTAGTAATAATCCTATTTGTTTGCTTAACTTTGGGAAACGTCCCTTTTTTTGTGTTCGATACAGGAAACCTTGAAGTAAAGCTAAAACTATGTAAAAGTTTTATTGTTAAAGAAGTTATTGCACTTGATCCAATAGCTCGGAGACATTGGCTTTTTACTTATAAAGGAATTATTAAATATGCTGATTCTCATGAAAGTGAACTTACCAAAGAACAGATTATAGGAGCTGAAATTTATAGAGAACTTATTCAGAAAGTTCAAGATTTAATTGATGATGAAGACTATGAGGGGCAAAACTACAACGCATATAAAAGTCGTGATCCAAATTACGAAACTATTTACAAAAAACGTGTGAAACAAATACAAGAAGATTTCCCCATACCAGATCAGTTTAAAGGATCTGTTCTTTAAACATAAATTGTTCATATTTTTTCTTGTAAGGTTAACCGGATCAATGCATGAATTGAGGCTTACTACTTAAGCTAAGAGGCCCTGACGCCACAATTATAAATGTGGTTTTTAAAACGCTATCTACTAATCAATGTGAATTGAAATTGAAATAGTTGCGAGATATAAGTTGTAAAACAAAAACAAAAACAAAAACAAAAACAAAACAAAAGGTATTTTATCTGCTTGTAGATATTAATTTGTTTTTGTTTAGAGATAAATATAACAGCTTTTGCATATTGACTACTTGAAAGAATTTTGACTGTCGTTATAACGAATTCAACTTCTTAAGTTTTATGGCTTTTGTATCTCGTCTGATTAATGAAAGACTTGCCAATTTAATACGTAGATTTAATGCTCCTACTCAAATAGTTAAGCATAGTGAAAACGACTACCCATTTGACTCTGAAGGAGATCATTACAGGTTCTATATATAAATCATTCTCTAAGTGACCAGATCTATTCCACATAGGTTAATAATTTGTTTTTGTAATGGAATGATTGCTTGTTTACCCTCTTATCCTTTTCCAGTTATGTCTTTTCATCTATTTGCTAATAAACTTGGTTTTTTCCGTTTATTGCAAATTATTCAATTGAGAAAAGGCTTAGAAATATGGGACTAGCTTATTAGAAAAATAGGACTACATTTGCTGAATTTCTTAATAAAACATTTTTATCTTAATTTATCTAGTCAATGTATGAAGTCATTAAATCTCGGCGAAGTATTTTGGGAATTTTTTTTGTTAGCTATTACAAAATCAGAGAATTTATAAAGAATTCTGCTGTTGGAAATCTATTGGCTTTTTAGAAACGATATTACTTCAAAGGAATTGTTACTGGCTCTTCCTCTACTCCTGCATATGCAACAAAAAGAATTGCTGACTCACTCCCAACACTTTCGCAGTAATGAGGTGTATCTCCAAATGTTGTCGCAAAGCTATCACCTTCTGTAAAGATTCTGGTATTGTCGGCTGTTACTACGCAATCAAGAGTTCCTTTGACAACGTAGGCAACTCCAGGTTGTGGATGAGTATGAACTGGGGTTCTAAAACCAACTGGAGCAGTAATTTTTAAAAGCGTCATTTGTGCTTGCCCCTTTGGATATGAGTAGACATCTCCATTCCATGATTCGCTTGCGTTTACAAGTGTTTCAATTACAGGCTTTAAATCTTTTGATGTGTCCTTTTGAATGTTGCATCCAGAAATGGGGAAAGCAAAACCTGCTGTTAATATTAAGAAAAAAATGCGTTGCATAAAAATTATTCTCTTATTACCTTTTTAGCTGATCTAGCTAAATTAGACATCTTATTAAAGGACAGATCTGATTCAGCCCAATTAATTTACATGAATTCTCATTTAATTTTTTCCCTTTAAATTTCATCTGCTCTCTATTTATGTTTACTTAGATAGTTATCGTTACATAATTATTTTTCAAAGATTGGACGTTCCTGTAAACCAATATTTTTTCTCATATAACTCCTCTTCAATACCATTTAGCTATGTGTTGCTTTTCTTCCCCATAGGAGCAGTTAAATGTTTTCCACAGAATTTCTTTTGAAATAATAGTTGGGCTTATTCGGTGGAATCTTTTCAACAAAAAAGACCCTAGGTATGGTGTCCTACGGTCTGGATGATGGGGACTCCTTTTTTAGCCCCTTTCTCTAAACAAATCAACCCCTAATATGTTTGGCTTATTTTGAATTTTTCATGGAAATATAAATGAGAATTAGTTGCCTATTATCGTTCTTGTGATTATTATTCTGCCAAAGCCGGGTGATGGGGATCAATCGGTGAATAAACCAGCTCTCATCTTTGAGGGCTTTTTTTGTAAATTGTTTTTTACAGAAAATTTATTGTTTTTGATATCGCGATTACTAATTTCTTGAAAATACGGACTATATTAATTATTTTGATCAATCTTTTCTTCTTGATAATTTTGATCAGCCAATAATGAGCTGTAATGTATGAAATACCTATTTTTTCTATACATCTAGACAAAAGCTTCCTTGACTGGCAAAAATATCATATAGATCCACGCTTCGACTATGGATTCATTTAAAGAAACTCATAAGTATGCTTTTGAGCTAGTTAAAGCTTCAAGAACAATGCCAATTGATCTGGCTGAAAAACAACCTCATATTCAAAAGATAAGAACTAATTATCAACAAGAAGCATTAAAATTCAGAACCAATAAAAAGATTAACTAATAGTAGTTCCTACCTCATATCAATCTAGTAAATATTTCCTATTTGCTATTACTCATGCAGATACTTTGAAACCAGGAGAAACAACGATGTTTTTTGAAATGCTTCATACCTTTATCTATGAGAAGTTATGAAGATTGTGATATTTGCCATGTAAAAAAAACAATTGAGTTTCATCATGCTTCTTAATGTTTTGATTCTTTTGTTTGAGAAGGTATGAATCTACCTCTTTACGCTGCATTTACAGGTCAGATAGTATGAATTTAGAGCGATAGTAATAGTCTCAAAGAATCTTTTTGAATAAAATTTTTTATCAGCAACATTCACAATTGTTTTCTACTTCAGGTGGTCGTTCATCAAAGGCATCTGCAATATCTCTAAGCATTAAAGCAATAAAAGCTGGAGGACATTAAAGCTTTTCTCCATAACTAGAACATTGCAGAGCAATATTTTTCATTGCAGGAATAATGATGGTCTCAATTTGCTCTTCAGTGGCTTCCCACTTCACCTGACAATTCTCATTCATTATTTTTTATTTTACTTAAGATCTTTCTAGCTTATTTAGCTCGTTTCATCATCAAGCTTTAGATTTACGATGGTTTTAAAATCATACGAATTGAGATAATTTCTAAATATGAAATAATCTGAGGCCAGTATTTGGAAAACCCAAATCATTTTTTTGCCACTTTATTGTTTAACTTCTCTTCAACACAAAACCGTTGATTGAAATTGTTTTCGAAGTAATTTTTGTACTGATAAATAAAACACACTGTATAAACCAATGACTAATTCAGTCGAATCAATTGTTACGTCATTAGGGGACGAACCAGCAGAGGTGCTTGGATACAAAACAGAAGAACAGATAGAAATGGCTTTAATTCCCTTGATGGCAGAAGTCCTTGATGATAAGAACATATCTCTTTGTGAGTAAATTAAGATAGAGATCCTCATAAGCAAAACGTGTATAGATAGATTAATAAAAAATTTAAGGTTCTCATTCGAGCACAATTAGTATTTACTACAATTTCAAAATTGACTTTTGTAGCTAATGCTTAAGTAAGAAATAATTTATTTTCTAATGGATAGTGATAAACAGCTAAAAGAAATTCTGCACATGGCTGTAAATAATGCGGTTTCCAGGATGGAAATATTAAATGAACCCTCTGATCGTAGAAGTATCTTCAATGAATACAAAGAATGGTTAGGAGAAAAAATTGATAATGAAGTTTTAGCAATTCCTACAGAGATAATTTAAAAAGAATTATATAAATAAATAAGTTTCCCAATCAACTCAAGAAATGACTTTGAGAAAAAAGTCTTTAATCAAATTTTTTCAGCAATATATTTGCACACTGAATAAATAAAAAACTGCATTTTTAACTCTAGGTAAAGAAAAGAAAAATTGTAAATAATACTAGGGTTAATTAGAATGAATGTGCTTTCTATTTCCTGATGGATCAATAGAAATTTATAATTTTATCCTTAATTTTCTAAATTGATACATTCTTGCTAGATTAATTTAGGATTTAAGTTTATAAAAAACTTGGATTCATTCAATGTTTATAATTCGTTGTGGTTAGTAAGTTGTGAGGCATCCTTCCTTATTTGAATATAATATATTTTGTTTGAAAAATTTAATAAACAGCCAAAAGAGTAATACCAGTCAAACAGAAGAAAAAAGAAAGAAATAACAAAATGGTTTCGTTTGACTTCATTAAGTTAAAACTCCTGAATAAATAATGATGGTGAACATTGTAATTTTTGAAATCAAAAAAAATGGTATTATTTTTTTCACGATTAAGACATTGGATGGAATAAAAGATCCGGGAAGAAGTAATTGAACTCAATTAGGATGATAGCTGTAGATGAGAGCCAAAAAGTTGCCAAAACTGGAGCACAGCGGAACCATTTAGTCCTAAATATTTTAAAAAAGGATTTCATAATTTATCAAATAAGTACTGATGAGCCAACTTGAAAAACGCCAGCAAGCACAAGAATTACTGGAAGATTCCACAGAATTAATAGTTTTGCTGCAGTAGTTTTTGTTATTGCGTGCATGACAAAACTATTATCTGATAGCTTTTTAATTGGATCGTACAAAGATAGAGCAAGTTCTCAATGCTTGTAGGTCGGTTGAAGTAGGGCTAACCAGTTCGGGTTATTTATACCCATTTGAATAATGGATAAATTCTAATTTCCTTTTCGGTTAACTCATGCTTTCACCCATAGGATGAGTGAACCTCCTTGCCCTCTGGCTGAAAGCCAGCCTTCACTCTCATCTGCTGCAATAAGTGCAAAGTATGTTTTTCCCTTTACTTCTGGTTCCTTAATAGAACTGCTCAGTAAAACCTTTGAACCAGAGCTGAATTCAATAAGGTTAAAACAGAAAGGTAAGAGAGGTTGTTTCCCTTCCAAATAACCTGAACCAGAAAACTTTAATGAGAACAGTCCAAATTCAATTGATGTACTAATAGAAAAAAAGTTTGAATTCTGAGTTGAGAAATTCTTTTTTAGCTTTAATTTCGCAGAGAAGACTCTAAGCAATGAACTGAAAATAGAATCTTCGTTGTTGGTATCTTTTCCTCGTATAGATACAAACTTCCAATCTCCTATGAGGGAATCAAATTGAATAGCACTACCCTTACTCCAAGCAATTTTTTCAAGACCTAAAAGTTTCTCTTTATCTGGGAGGTTGATAGAAGTCTTTTTTAATAGTTCATCTTTATTTGAACCATAAAAAAAATAAGCTTTTTTGTTTTTATTATTTAATAGATATAGAAATGGGATAACTGCAATTGCTAGACCAGCATCAATTAATAGAAAATTAGATAAGTTCATATGATAGTCGGTAATTTTATTGACATTTGTTTGTCTATCCCAACAATTAGTATGAGTTTTTGAGTGTTTTTATTGATTTTTAAAATCAAATTGTAGCGTTGATGGTAAAGGTGGTGGTGACATAATCTTACTAAAACTTAATTATCCAAGTCTTGTTAGGTTGGCTAACCAAGCTCTTGAAAAATAATTTTAGTAGATCAGAGAATCCTTACATTGTTTTTGCATTATGTTGTGTTCATTTTTCTATTTATGTAGGGAAATATTAAAATTATCAAAACTATTTAAATTTTGACTCCCAACTAGATGAATGAACAAATTGAAGTATTTGGACAATTTGATGTTAGGAGGTCAGTTCACGATATTGATTCTGATCTTGGGATGACAGGTCAGATGTCAATTGATAAGGAACGTATAATCAATACCTTTGGAGGAGATCAATTAAATGCTGCTTTAGATGCAGTCAAAAATAGAAAAAAATACGATAGAGGTTATGAGAATCAATCTAAGAAGTTTTACATAAGTAGAAAAGATTCTCCAATAAGAAATTTTTGTGAGGACCTAGCAGGGCCTAATAAAAGATCAGAAGCAATACAAATGTTTGATGCATTGTTTTGGGGCTCTTGGATTGCCTGTGATGATATGCCACAGAATGCAAAAGAGTGGTTAGAGCAAAGAGTAGAAGATTATAAAGAAGGTATCTATATGGACTTTATTTGTGACTGTAGAAAATTTAGAGGAAATGATGCGGATAAAACTCAGGCTAGTGAGATGACTAGGGCAGAATATCCATTTGACTGTCACGGTTATACCCTAAAAAAATACATAGAAGAACAAGCTAATAAATTTAATAATTGATATCTAATAAATTTATCGGAATTAAGCTTTGAAAATCGTTGATATTTCAGCGTGTTTCTACTTATGCTTTCAGCTAGAATAGAAATCAAGAATTATCAAATTAGTAATTAAATTTTGTTGAAGTAATTACCCATTTCTGAATACTTTCAAGATATTGCCAATAGTTTTTACCACATTATTATCAATTACTGATAATAATTTATCATCTAAGAATTAAGAGTATTGTAATATGTTATAAATTTAAATATGTTTTTGAACAAATTTAAACAAAGGAGATTCTGAGTAGTTAATTCTTATATTAATCTAATTCAACTTTTGAAATAATCTTAGATGTTAATGGAGTATCTATAAACGCATAGCTAAATGCAAGTGTAAAGAATGCAAGTAGAGAACTTAGAAATAAGAAAAGAATAAACAAACCAGTGCTTGAGTTTATGTTGAAATACTCTGCAGCCTTTAAAAGTTCATCACCAGCGAAACCCATCATTTTTAGTATTACTTGTTTAAATATACTTCTTAGAAAAAAAATAGGGTGTAGCAAAAAATTGTTTCCTAAGCAATCGAAAATATAGTTATATATAGCTTATATTACTATTATCTAAATAATTACTTGGTTAGAAAAAAGAGCCACGCGCCTAAAACGTGGCTCTAGGATACTTTGGCTGTGCCTTACTAAAGACCAAAGTATTAATATTAAAGCAAATAAAACTTCTGCTTACTACATTAAATGATATAAATAAATCATTGTTCTGATATATAGGTGTGTAAGAATTTGACTTTCTATTCAATGCATTAGATCTTTCATCTTTTATTATAAATTACAATTAAGTTAAGAGAGAATTTAAACTCATAAACCAATTCAATTCCATCATGAGTGGTTTGTTGGGTTTATTTTTCTATTCTCTCTTAAAGTTTTGTTTAACTACTAAATTTTTCTAAAAATGAAATTTGAAATTAATGGAAAACAAAAAAGATAATTAATCTAATAATTCTATTCTGATACGTTTATCCAAATAAATTTGTTCCTTTAATGGTTACTCTAATTTAATTCTTTCTTAATAAGTTCTTAAGTCATTATAGTTGCATTGATCAATCAAACCAAGCATTCTTTTTAGTTATATTCTCTATAGTTACTTTGCTGCGCAAACCTAAAACTTTTGAAAAAATCAATGAGATAAGTTCATGATTTAAGTTAATTTATTCTTACTTGTATATATACAAAATTATATATTTTCTCTTAGGAAAGTTATCTTTTTAGGATTTTGCTTCTTCCAAATTTTAAAGGGCTGAAATAGTTCAGCCCTTCTTTTATTGACGTTTGATAATCCAAGCTAATAAACAATTTTGAAATATTAGATAGTCTTTTGAATTAATAATTCATCTGTAATCCTATATTGCGCTCGGTGATCCAGTCTTTTCTCCATAAGCCTCTTCACCGTGTTGGGAGATATCTAACCCTGATTCCTCCGATCTAATATCTATTCTATAATTAACACCTAGGGATTTTAAAAACAGTGCAATTAATAGAGTACCAATTGCGGCTATTGCATAGGCAATTAATACAGCTTGTAATTGACCAAAAACTAATCCCATTCGACCTTGCTCCTCAAGAACTATTCCTGCTGGATGAGATGCTATTAACTCTGCTTTTGCAAATAATCCAGTTAGAAGAGCCCCCACTGTTCCACCTACACCATGAACAGCAAATGTATCTAATGAATCATCAAAAGATAATTTGATTTTAAGTTGAACTGATAAGTAACAAAGTCCAGAAGTAATAGCACCTATTAACATTCCGCTTGCTGGACTTACGAACCCTGCAGCAGGTGTTATGCCTACTAGTCCAGCTACTGCACCAGTTGCCATGCCAACTGCAGTACCTTTACCATCTTTTATTGACTCGATTAAGGCCCAAGTAACTAATCCAGCAGCTGCAGAAACATGAGTAGTAGTAAAAGGTAGTTCTGCGCCCCCCACGCTTAATTGACTTCCACCGTTAAATCCAAACCAACCAAACCATAGCAAGCCAGTTCCTATCAATATCTGAGTAATGTCATGAGGTGGTTTTATTCCTTTGGGCCATGTAGTGCGTGAACCTATTAACCCTGCAAGTACTAAAGCAGAAACACCGGAGCTTATATGTACGACTGTCCCTCCAGCAAAATCTAAATCTTTACCTAGTAATCCTCCCCCCCAAACCATATGGGCCAAAGGTGCGTAAACAAGTAAGATCCAAATTGGTGTGAAAAAGCACCAAAAACGAAAACTTATTCTCTCGACAAGTGCACCAGATATCAAAGCAGGTGTAATTATCGCAAACATACCTTGAAAGAGTGCAAAACTTAGACCTGGAATTTGCAATCCATCCCAGTTAGATGGAAGATTTTCTAAAAAGGCATAGGTTAACGGATTTCCAATGTATGAATTTGAAGCACCTCCATCAGAGAAAGCAAGACTAAAACCTATTGATGTCCATACAAGAGTTGCTATTCCCATCATTACAAAGCTCATTGCCATTGTGTTGAGAACATTCTTAGCCTGCGTGAAACCTCCATAAAAAAAAGCAAGACCTGGTGTCATCAGCAGAACCAATGCTGATGATGTCAAAATCAAAGTATTGTCTGCAGCTGAGAGATTATATTCAGTTGCATTAGCAGGAAGGAATGATGCAAAAATAAGCTGAATTGAAGGAACAGCAAGTAATGCAATTCCTATTTTCCCGATACGAGTTCTTAACAAGATTAAAAAGTGTTCTTCGATACATTTTGACTATCGAATCAGCCAATAAAGTTCATGATGAACATTTTTAAGATAATAGGTATTTATTCACCTTGGTTCGAAATTTTTATATTGATCAAATATTGGACAAAGTTGTATGTTATGCAAATTAAAAATAAAATTTTTTTTTTCAATTTGCATAAATTGAACTTTGCCATTTAATTAAAAAGACTTAGTGAGAAAAAGAAAATGAGGACATTCCAAATAATCACCTTGTTTGTTTGGTTGATTCAGCCTATTCCTATTAAGGCAACTCCAGTTAAAGGTATAAGTGATTTTGATGGCTCCTTAAGAGGAGTTGAGAGACTAGATTTCGAATGTCCAACAAATGATGAAATAAAAATAATAAAACCTAATGAAGAATTAGGGGCCTTAAAGCCCACTAAAAGCTGCTGGGTTGATTTTTACCCAACCTATTTAAACGTTATGGACAAGCAAGTTATCGATAAAAAAGATGTACTTAGGTTTTTTCAATCACCACCGTCATCGGGGAAATGTTGTGCAAGTTGGAATTTGATTTACTTGGATAACTTAGGTGAAATAAAAATGTTATCCATGAGAAGAAATGATCTTCCTTTTCCCCTTACTAAAAGAAAACTTAAAAGATTAGGAACACCAGCAAACGTAATCAATCGATGGTTAGCAGAATAATTTTGTCTCCACGCAAAATCTCAAAGATGGCATGTTAAGAGCAGATCAAACAAAGCTTAGTAATCGATCTTTACTTGACCAGTAAAATATTTGCAGATCGTTATCAAAAGCGAAAGCATTCTTACATTCTCATTTCGAAATCAAGAATTGATTGGCTCAATTGATTTTTTATACATCAATAGAATAGGTTTTTTAGCTATAAATGATTTTTGATTGAATTGATTTTGTCTAACATTCGTCTTTCTCTTTATGGATTAACTGCTTTAGCAGGATTGATTTGGCCTTTTTATTTTATAGTGCAATTTGTAATTGAAGTAAAAAGTGGTTCTGTTGGAAGTTCTGTAATTGAAATTGCTAATACATTTATCGATGGTGCCTGGGCGACACCAACTTCAGGTTTTGTTTCTGCCGATACAGCAGTTCTATTGATCGGAATATTCGTTTTTTATGCGTCTGAGGGGAAAAGACTGCAAATGAAATTATGGGGCATTTACTTCCCTCTTACTTTTCTAATTTCATTAGCTTTTTCTTTTGGTGCTTTTATGTTTATGAGAGAAAGATCAATAAATAACAATTCGAAATCTTGACATGATCTAATCATGAACGAGAAAAGTTCTTATATTTTTATTCTGATTATGGAATTACAATTTTTTTCTCTTTAGAAGATTCTTCTTTTTTATTTAGTTATTCATTTACTTTTTTATCTCTTCTTGTGAATTATTTGATGTTGATTCTTTTGGTTTTTTAATTCCAAAAAATCATCTTTACCGATAGCGAAGAAAACAATTCCTAGTATCAGAAACGAGCGGATCCTATTAATTTAAACATGTCATCAAATAATTCTTAATATTTATATACAGTGATGTCTAATTGATTTTTTATTGATGACTTAAAAGTTTATTAAAATATTTTTTAGTTTATTTATCAACCTAGATACAATTACATGTCATGGAAATATCTAGAAAGGTATAGGATCTCTATATTTTTTGCTCATCTTATCACCGGTTATTTAATTATTTTTAGTGTATTAATTGTTTAGATTGATACAATATTCTATATTAAGTATTTAATTATCATAAATCATTGGCATGATTAATCTTTCTACTGATAAGACGGACAAAATATTTCATATAGATTTGAAAAAAAACATAAATCTATTAAATTCTCTTTGTTTTTCCCAGCAAATATTAGGTTAAATAAATAAATTTTTTCTCATTTTACCTTTAAAAATAATATTTATTTCTTAAAATTATAAGTATCTTTTTATCAATTAAATAAAATTTCTTCATGTCTTTGAAATTGTTTGAGGATTATTACTTGCTAATATCAATATAAAAATAGCTTGAACTGATAACCCTTCTTTACCTTTTGTCATTCTGATTAAAATTAAGTATTTTTTAATCTAAATTAGTTAAAGTTTATAATAACTCACAAATTAAATTTGCTGAGCACCTGACTAAACCATGAGTACATTCTTTGATCAACCGGTAATTATACTTGGCGGTTTCTTAATCAATATTAATGCTTATAAAGAAATGCAAGAATATATTCATACTAGAACAAGTGATAAAGTAGTTGTTGTTCCTGTAAGTAAATTGGAATGGCTAGCTACCAACTGGTCATTCGGTTGGAAAAATATTCTTGATAAAGTTGACAAAATAGTCAAAGAACTTTCTGAAGAATCTTCAACACGTAAAGTCACTTTAATAGGACATAGTTCTGGAGGAATGATCCTCAGATTATTCTTATCAGATCTTTTATTTAACCGAAATAAATATAATGGTAAAGCTATGGCCAATTGTTTAATTACACTTGGAAGTCCAAATCAAGCCAAAAGAGCAACATATTTACGTAGTTTTGTAAGCTCACAATTACCTGGTAGCTTTTATAGTGAATTTGTTAAGTATATATCTGTTGCAGGAGAATTAGATTTAAATGGCCTTAATGCTACAAAAATATCTGTTAGATTAAGTAAATCTTCTTATCGGGCATTAAATGGAAGTAGTGATGTTATAGGAGATGGACTAGTTCCTAGAGATTCTGCATTGTTATTTGGCTCAAAGCAAATAGTCATGAAAGAAACAGCACATGGAAAAACATTTGGTAAAGAGTGGTATGGCTCTAAAAATAAAGTTGAGGAATGGTTCAATAAGTCATTAGCATGATTTATTGAACCATTCAACAAACTTTAAATTTTATCTTTATCATGTGAATTTTTACAAATTGTTGCTCGAAGTACATAAAGACACTTTGCTTGTAGCAATTAAACAACTAAAGAAAAAGAGAAAAAACTATATTAGATATTTATTTTTTTAATATGGAACTAGATCCAGTTACTAAATGGTTAGTAAGAGTTTCCTCTTCGATAATAATTGGCCTAGGAGTAATTCTTGTTATTGGAATACCTCTGATTGCATTAAAAGTTAGTTCGATAATTTATTTACTACAAGAAAGTATTCAAAGTGATTTAAAAAATATTTTAACAGGATTGCTTGCCAAACTCTAGGTCTACAAATTACAGGGTATTGATTTAATAAAATGTTCTCCTAATAAGCTACCTGCAATAATAAAGATAATAAGTTTGTTTTTTGACCTGATCTGTTGTTTTTATATCTTGTTATTAGGTGCCTTTTATTAAATGAGAAATAGAAAAAATATTGAGGATTTAATTACTGCGTCTATGACTAGAATATTGAAAAGATCCTTGACTCTAGAGCTGAAAGATAAAATAGCAATCTCTCAAGAGTTTAGAGAGTGGCTTAATGGAGTTACAAAAGACGAAGACATTTGGGTGTTAAGTAATCCAAGTAAGTAACGAATGGAGTTTTAGTATTATTCGTATTTTTAATAGATTGCTTCCAATTCAATTTTGTTTTTGATTTTCGTTATTTCCAATAAGTAAGTAAATAATTGATTCCCACATGGTTTAAAAAAATTTCATGGACTATATCCTGTTTTTCGATCTTAATTAAGATATAAGATACAAATAAGTCGGTAGAATTTAACCTTTAAAATAAATTTTGTACGAAAATTCCGTTTAATTGATTCAATATGGATTAAGAGCCTCCCCTGCATGTGATCTGGGGATTTATTCCCGCAGTTATTTTTTCAGCCATACGTATAGCTAAAGCAATAATGGTTAGACCATGCCCAATACTTGGACAGCTAGGGAAAATACTTGAGTCAACAATATATAAATTTTCTAGATCATGGCATTTCCCATTCTTATCTACAACTGATGAACTTGGTGATATTCCCATTCTACAAGTTCCACATGCATAGCCCACAACACTAAGAGGGGCCGAACCTCTTGGATGAGTAGGCGTTTTTGTTACTACTGTCGTTTTAGCATCATTTTCGACTTTATTTAGAGTATCTAACCATCGATATACGAGTCGGTCATGCGCCTCGAGATTATTATGTAAATAGTTAATTCGGATTTTATTGTCGTCAATCCAAACTCTGTTCTCTGGGTCTGGTAATACTTCCGTCATGACCCACCAAGAGATAGACCTGGAAGCCAGTCTTTGAAGTCCAAAATCAGGTATTAATTTAGTAATCAATGATAAGACCGGCGGAGATTCAGCAAACAATGCATCTTTTAAGACACCACCACCAGATTGAATATGACCTAGAGGAAAATCTACATTTTTATCTCCCCAATAATAGTCATTCACACCAAATGATCTATTGAAAAGACCACTATTCTTTTCATTAGCTCTTTGCAAAATGCATGTAAGTTGTAGATTCATTAAATTTCTTCCTACTTGACCTGAGCTATTACCTAATCCATTTGGGTGTTTTGCTGTTTTAGAGTTCATCATTATTACTGGCGTATTAATGGCACCTGCCGCCAAGACAACAATATCTGATGAAAACAACCATATATCATTATCTAATTTAACCTCTACACCTTTTATGGCTTTACCACTCGGATTGACGTGTAATTTTAAGACATTTGCATTTGTTCTTACATCTAGATAATCCTTATTGGAAGAATATAAACCATACAGCTGAGCATCTCCTCTGGGGAAAAAAGAACAATTTTCGAAATTATCACTAACATCTTTCATATTGTCAGGCCAGCTTATTGGCAGGTCATAAGGCTTGCATTCATTTCTGATTAGTGAATCTCTAAGTGACTCTAAAAACTTTTCTACTTTCCTTGGAGGAAAATCATATTGACTTTTACGAGGAGGCTCTGTTGGATCAACACCCATTTCACCATGAACATTAAAAAGTTTTTCGGCATACTCATAGTATGGCTCAAGCTCTTCATAACTAATTGGCCAAGAGGGGGATATACCCTCTTGAAGAGCTGAAGAGGTAAAGTCATTTTCTCGCATTCTTTGCAATACCGCTCCCCATATCTTTGTGTTGCCTCCAAGTGAATAGGCAGTTTGAGGAGCAAAAGGGTCACCATCCGGTCCAAACCACTTTTCACCTGAAGGGTGATATTTTGTCTTTCTAAATAAATCAGTGCCTTTTATATTTTGTTCTTCAAGTGGTAATTGACCTCCACGTTCGAGTAGTAGAACCCATTTACCTTGTCTACTCAACGCACTTGCAAGAGTTGATCCTCCCGCACCACTTCCAATTATTATGCAATCATAATGATGATCGTCTATGAACATAATTTTAAAAACATTTGTTTAAGATTTTCAATGTTAAATAAATTCTATTGCCACACATATATCAGGACAAATAATATTATCCAAATTACATCTACAAAATGCCAAAAAAGACTTATGGATTCAACACCCATTTCACCATTGTCATAATTACCAGGAATGAATGATCGTATTAACATTAAACCCATCAGTAATATGCCAGTTATTACATGTAAGCCATGAAAACCTGTAAGTAAATAAAATAGACTCCCAAAAACTCCGCTATTTAAGCTAAAGCTTAATTCAGACCATTCAACATATTGACCATATACAAAATAAGATCCCATAAGCATTGTTATGAACCATATAATTCTAAATCCCCAGAAATTTTTTTTATGCAAATATTTTTCAGCAAAGTAAATAACAAAACTTGAACTGACTAAGATAATTGTATTAATTAATGGTTCTCTTACAGCTATTCCATTAACACCCTCAGGGTACCAAGTAGGAGCTGTGATTTTTAATACCCCATATCCTACAAAAAAAGCAAAGAATATAATACTCTCAGAACAAAGAAATATAATAAAACCTGTTAAATTATGACCATCATGTTTAACATGTCCAGGGGTATGAAGTAATGAATCTGATTTGCTTGTAGTCATCTAAGTTTCATTCAATGCTTTTTCAACATAAAATTCTTCATCTACAACAAAAGGTTTATTCAACCCATAACAATATGGCTCATTAAGAACAGTTGGGATATCATCTTCAAAATTTTCATGAGCAGGTGGTGATGGTAATAACCATTCAAGGCCAATAGCATTCCACGGATTTGGAGGTGCCTTTTTGCCTCTGGACCATGAACTAACCATATTCAGAATAAAAGGAATAGAAGCTACTCCAAGTAGAAAAGCTCCAATGCTGGCTATGACATTCCAAATAGCAAACTCTGGATCGTATGATGCAACTCTTCGTGGCATACCTAACAAACCAGCCCAATGTAAGGGTAACCAATTCAATGTTGCACCAATAAAAGTCAATGCAAAATGAACTTTACCTAGTCCTTCATAAAACATACGACCAGTGAATTTTGGGAACCAATGATAAATTCCCGCAAAAATCCCAAATGCAATTGTATTGAAAATAATGTAGTGAAAATGAGCAACAACAAAGTATGTATTACCTACATGAATATCGATTGGAACGGTGGCAAGCATAACCCCAGTTATTCCACCAAATATAAAGTTAAAGAGACCACCTAGGCAAAATAACATAGGTGTATTCAATCTTAAATTTCCACC
>CETI01242890.1_pt1 | contig 38575 bp, 33 predicted proteins | sample 361441 | NCBI WGS metagenome assembly CETI01 (sample SAMEA2622478, study PRJEB7988) | marine metagenome | biome: marine biome (ENVO:00000447); feature: deep chlorophyll maximum layer (ENVO:xxxxxxxx); material: "saline water (ENVO:00002010), including plankton (ENVO:xxxxxxxx)" | depth 90 m | reverse complement strand
TTTGTTTTGATATCATGAAAAAGATAATTTTGTTACAAAATAAAAATTAATTGAATTGATTAAAAGAATTATCCCAATTATAATCTCAATACTATTGTTTTCATGCTATAGTGCAAAACATATCCCAGCTAATGAATATCTACTAACAAAAAATAAGGTAATCATAAATAAACAAAATCATAAAACAATAAATAATATTTTTCAACAAGATATTTCTTCGATTATTAAACAAACACCAAATAAAAAACTACTAAAAATGATACCATTTCATGTATGGGTATATAATTTAAGTAATCCTAACAAGGATAATTGGATCAATAATTACTTAAGACGAATTGGAGAGGCTCCAATTATTCTAGATCAAGAATTAACTGATAAAAGTGTTGTTCAAATTAAAACATATTGTGAGAATAATGGATTTTTTCAAGCAAAAGTAAATAGCTATATTAATTATCAAAATCATAAAGCTCATGTTGAATATCATGTTCAACCTGGTCAATCATATTTAATAAATGATATTAAATACAATAGTGATACAAATGTAGACATTCATCAAATTATAAAAAAAAGTGTTAATAAATCTGAGATAGAAAAAGGGGATATATTTACATCCGAAGCATTAAACAATGAACGAGTACGAATCAACAAATTATTAAAAAACAATGGATACTTTAGGTTTTCTAAAGATCTAATATATGTTGAGGCTGATAGTAGTAATAACCCATTAATTGATATTAAATTTGAATTTGAGAATTTAAATAATGATTCGATTACATACCAAAAATTTAATATTAATAAAATTTTCATCAATATAGGAGAACAAGCAGAAAATGGATTAAAAGACACTGTTTTATATAACGGCTATTACTTTATTAACTCAAAACATGAGAGGACACTTTCGCTAAACTATATAGATAATATTTGGTTTAAATTAAATATAATTTCGGAATTAATTGAGATTAAAAATAACACCCAATACTCTGAAAAATCAACTCAGAAAACCTATCAAAACTTATCAAATCTTCAATTCTTTAAAAAAATAAAAATCACATTCCATGAAAGTGGCAAAAAAAATGAGGTGAATTGCAAAATCAATCTTCAGAATCCGACAAAGATGTATTATTCTATAGATGGGGAAATAAAAAAAGGAAGAACAGAGGATTATGGGCTCTCCATATATGGACAATTTGGCAACAATAATCTTTTTAACGGTGCAGAGAATTTAAATTTAAAAGTTTCATATTCTTTGGGACAACAAATAATTTCAGGATTTGAAGATTCTAAAATAGAAGAATGGTCAGCATCCCTAGGCATTAGAAAACCAAAACTAATAGTACCTAGATACTTTAATAAATGGTTAGCAAACAGCTTTCAGATGAATACAAATTTTGTATTCTCTTGGACATCTAGAATAGAGCCCGCTTTTAATCGAGAAATCATCACCCAACGATTTGGATATAATTGGAGAAATTCGCTTTATAATCAACATCAACTAAACATAATTGAATTAAGTTACTCTGACATTGATAAAAAACAAGGCCTTCAAGATTTAATAGCACAAAATCCTTTTATTAACCTAGGAGGGCAATTTGATAATAAATTTATTCCTTCAATTAACTATATTTTTACTTTTAATAATCAAAAACTATATCAAGTTGCTAATCATACATATTGTAAAGCTAAATTAGAAACAAGCGGAAATTTATTTCAATTACTAGGTCAAACGGGCCAATTAAATCAAAACCCTGACAAGACTTACATTTTATTCAATAGAATTTTTTCACAATATGCCAAATTTGATATGGACATTAGACGATATTTAATGTTCACAAAAAATAACACATTAGCATTGCGAAGTTTTTTAGGAATCGGCTATCCATATGGCAATTCGACAGCTTTACCCATTGAAAAAAGATTTTTTGCGGGTGGAGCCAACAGTATTAGAGCTTGGGAAGCGTTTGAGCTAGGCCCAGGATCCTTTGCGCAATCAACAGATTCAATTAATTATGCAACAGGGGATTTAAAGTTCGAATTTAATATTGAATATCGATTTAAGTTATTTAACACAAAAAGTTATGCACTAAATTCAGCAATTTTTGTTGATGGAGGTAATATTTGGTCAATCAAAGAAAATGAATTAGAAGGCAGTTTATTTTCATTAAATAGTTTTGTGCCAGAAATTGCTCTAGGTGGTGGAATTGGATTTCGATTAGATTTTGATTATTTCATAATTCGACTAGACATAGCTAGTATTTTAAGAGACCCTAGTCAGCCAACAGGAGAACAATGGGTCAACAATCCATTCAATGGAAAATTTCGCTATAATTTAGCAATTGGTTACCCATTTTAATTTAAATTTGGATCACATATGGAAAATTTAAAGTTAATTGCAAAAAAAATGGTCTCTAAAGGAAAGGGGATATTAGCTGCAGACGAGAGCACGCCAACATGCACAAAAAGATTTGAATCAGTAAAAGTAGAAAGCAATGTCTCTAGTAGAAATAGATATCGAAGTACTCTACTCACAACTAAAAATTTAGAACAATATATAAGTGGTGTAATATTATTTGATGAAACTTTTCATCAAAATATTATAGGCCGTACAAAAAAAATACCTAGCTATTTAAAGGACAAAGGAATTTTAACAGGGATAAAAGTTGACACAGGAGCAAAACCATTTGCACAACATAAAAACGAGAAAATAACAGAGGGATTAGACGACCTAAGAGAGAGATTAATTACATATAAAAATAAAGGAGCTGATTTTGCAAAATGGCGAGCAGTTATTACAATTGACAAAGAGATTCCGTCTGAATCTTGTATTTATGCTAATGCCCATGCTCTCGCTAGATATGCTTCTCTATGCCAAGAAAACAACATTGTTCCAATCGTTGAACCTGAAGTTTTAATGGAGGGAGAACACGGAATTGAACAATGTTATAAAGTGACAAGCCAAACTTTAAAAGTTGTTTTTGAACAATTAAAATTATTGAAGATTGATTTGGAAAGTATGATTTTAAAACCAAACATGATTCTGCCAGGACTACACTCTACAGAAAATCCAAGTGATAAGGTGATTGCTGAAATGACATTTACTTGTCTCAAAGATAATGTTCCTGAAGAAGTGCCTGGCATCGCTTTCTTATCTGGGGGGCAAAGTAGTGATTTAGCAGCTCAAAGATTAAATACTTTAAATCGATTGTACTTCAATAAAAAACCTTGGCAATTAACTTTTTCATATGGAAGAGCTCTACAGCAAGAGGCACTAATAAAGTGGGCGAATCAATCAGATGAGGAATCTCAAAATGAATTAATTAATAGAGCAAAAATGAACCACTTGGCATCTATTGGAAAACTATAATTAACGGTTAAACTTATGGGATGGTTTAAAAGAAAAGATCAAGGTATTTTTACGGACAGTAAGTCAAAGAAAGATGTGCCGGAGGGACTTTGGTTTAAGTGTCCTAAATGCAAAAAAATTACACCAAAAGACGAGCATGAAACAAACTACTCTGTTTGTGCACACTGTGACCATCACTCAAGAATAAATAGCATACAATATTTCTCTATTTTATTTGATGACAATAAATATGTTGAAATTAATCAAAAATTAAAGTCATTGGACCCACTATCATTTAAAGACACTAAAAAATATAGCGAAAGGCTTACTGAAGCTCAACAAAACACAACATTTAATGAGGCTATCAGCACCGCATATGGAAAAATAAATAATAAAATGATGGCTGTAGCAGTAATGAATTTTGAATTTATTGGGGGATCAATCAGCTCAGCAGTTGGAGAAAAAATATGCAGAATTATTAAATTAGCAATAAAGAAAAAAATCCCATTATTAATTATTTCAAAATCAGGGGGAGCTAGAATGATGGAGGCTGCTTTTTCTCTGATGCAATTAGCTAAAACCTCTGCTCAATTAAGTTTACTAAGTAAAGAACGCATTCCATATATATCACTATTAACAGACCCTACTTTTGGAGGGGCAACAGCTTCCTTCTCAATGCTAGGAGATATAAACATTGGGGAGCCAAATGCATTAATTGGTTTTGCTGGCCCTAGAGTAGTAAAAGAAACAATTGGAAAAGATTTACCAGAGGGGTTTCAAAGATCCGAATTTCTTCTAGAAAAAGGGTTTTTAGACTTTATCGTTCATCGTAAAGATTTGAAAAATAAAATTTCGAAATTTATTAATATGGTTTATTATTCATAAAACCGCTACTCTTTATGAAATAAATACTATATTTGCACCTCATAAAAATATTATATATGTATTTAGACTCTAAAAAAAAGAAAACACTTTTTGAAAAATATGGGGAATCTGAGGTAGACACAGGCAAGTCTGAAAGTCAAATTGCTATTTTCACAGAAAGAATCAATCATCTTACAAAATACTTAAAAGACAATAAAAAAGATAATAACACGAAACGGTCGTTGGTATTACTAGTAGGGAAAAGGCGGCGAATGTTAGAGTATTTAAAAAATAGAGACATAGAAAGATATAGAGAGATCATTAAATCGCTAAAGCTAAGAAAATAGCCAAAACGCGACACACACATAATATAAACACGAAATCAAAATAATGAAACCAGAATTAAAGACAGTAAAAATTTGTCTAGACGATAGTAGAGAAATTATAATAGAAACCGGATTATTAGCGAAACAAGCACATGGATCATGTGTTGTTAGAATGGGAGACACAATGCTATTAGCCACGGTCGTTTCAGATAAAAACGAAAAACAAGGGATTGATTTTTTACCTTTAAGTGTCGATTACAGAGAAAAATTTGCAGCTGACGGACGATTTCCTGGTGGATTTTTGAAAAGAGAAGGACGACCTTCGGATCAAGAAATCTTAGGAATGAGATTAGTAGATCGAGTATTAAGACCATTATTTCCGAAAAACTATCATTCAGAAACACAAGTAATGATTCAGCTAATGTCGCACGATAGAAATGTAGACCCACATTCATTAATAGGTCTTGCTGCTTCTACTGCTTTGACATTATCAGATATTCCATTTGCGGGACCTATATCCGAAGTTCGTGTAGGAAGAATTGATAATAACTTTATCATTAATCCAAGCCCTGAACAATTAGAAAATTCAGATATTGATTTAATGATAGGTGCATCGATGGACTCTGTTATTATGGTGGAAGGTGAAATGAAAGAGATCTCAGAAGCAGAAATGATTGAGGCAATTAAATTTGGACATGAAGCTATTAAATTGCAATGCAATTCGCAAATTGAGCTTTTAAATCAACATAATAGTATAGAGAAAAGAGAAATTGATATAGTAGAAAAAACAGAATTTTCTGACAAAGTCAACAAACTATGCTACGATAAAATTTATAAAATCGCTAGCCAAAAGACCACAAAACAAGAAAGAACGAATCTACTTGAAGAAGTGAAATTAGAATTACTGAGCAATTTTTCAGAAGAAGAACTAGAAGAAAAAGAAGCAGATATATCAAAAGAGTTTTATAATACGCAAAAAACCGCGATCCGAAATTTTATTCTTGACAAAAAAAGTAGATTAGACGGAAGAAAAACAAATGAAATTAGACCAATTTGGTGTGAAGTAGACTACCTGCCTAAAACACACGGTTCGGCAGTATTTACTAGAGGTGAGACCCAATCTTTAACTACTGTTACACTAGGCACTTCTCTAGATGAGAATAGACTAGATACTGTCACACAACAAGGGGCTGAAAAATTCTATCTTCATTATAATTTTCCCCCGTTTTCAACAGGTGAAGCTCGCATGAAATTTAGTGTTAGTAGAAGAGAAATTGGACATGGGAATTTAGCACAAAGAGCATTAAAAGATATGATTAATGAAAGTAATCCCTACACAATCAGAGTCGTTTCGGAGATACTAGAATCTAATGGATCATCATCTATGGCGACTGTATGTGCAGGAACACTTGCACTAATGGATGCTGGTGTAGATATAATTCGGCCTGTTTCTGGGATTGCGATGGGTTTAATTACAAATGAAGACAATTCAAAGTATGCTATTCTTTCGGACATATTAGGTGACGAAGACTTTTTGGGAGATATGGACTTCAAAGTAACTGGTACTACAAAAGGAATTACAGCATGTCAAATGGACATGAAGGTGAAAGGACTGCCATATCATATTTTAGAAGAAGCACTTAACCAATCAAAAGAAGGGAGATTACACATACTAGATGAAATGCTGAAAACAATGTCAACTACTAGAGAAACACCTAAGCCACATTCACCAAAAATGGTTACAATGACAATACCAAAAGACATGATTGGTGGTATTATTGGGCCAGGCGGAAAGGTTATTCAAAAAATGCAAGCTGACACAGAAACAACAATCACTATTAATGAAGAAGATAATATGGGAATAGTAGAAATACTTGGAACTAATAGTGAAGGAATAGATACCGCGCAACAAACCATAAAAGACATATGCTTTATCCCAGAAGTAGGAGAAATATATGATGGTATTGTGAAATCTATTCAACCTTATGGTGCGTTTGTAGAAATAAAAAAAGGCACTGATGGCCTCTTACATATATCTGAGATTGAATGGAAACGATTAGAAAAAGTAGAAGATGTATTAAAAGAGGGTGACCCAGTACAAGTTAAACTTGTAAGCATTGACCCAAAAAGTGGAAAAATGAAACTATCTAGAAAAGTTTTATTACCAAAACCTGAATAAACGAAATTAGTTATATAATATGAGACAGTTAAAAATCACAAAACAGGTTACAAATAGAGAAACCGCCTCATTAGATAAGTATTTGCAAGAGATTGGAAAAGTAGATTTAATCTCTGCAGATGAAGAAGTAGAATTAGCTCAAAAGATAAAATTGGGTGATCCCATTGCCTTGGAGAAGTTAACAAAAGCTAATCTTCGTTTTGTCGTGTCAGTGGCTAAACAATACCAAAATCAAGGCCTATCATTACCTGACCTCATCAATGAAGGCAACTTAGGCTTAATAAAAGCTGCAAAAAGATTTGATGAAACACGTGGGTTTAAATTTATTTCTTATGCAGTGTGGTGGATAAGACAATCAATACTGCAAGCACTAGCAGAACAGTCAAGAATTGTGAGGCTACCTTTAAATAAAATTGGATCGATCAATAAAATCAATAAAACATATGCTTCTCTTGAACAAAAATATGAAAGAGAACCTTCTGCAGATGAAATTGCGAATGTATTAGAAATTAGCGCCAATGATGTGCGAGAATCACAACGGAATTCAGGAAGACATATTTCCATGGATGCTCCTCTTGTAGATGGAGAAGATAGTAATTTATATGATGTAATCATGAGTGGAGAAAGTCCAAATCCAGATGACAGCTTAATTAATGATTCACTAAGAACAGAAATTGAAAGATCTTTAACAACTTTAACAGAAAGAGAAGCTGATGTAATAAGACTATATTTTGGCTTGGGGAGCAAACATGCTATGACATTAGAAGAAATTGGAGAAAAATTTGACTTAACTAGAGAAAGAGTAAGACAAATAAAAGAAAAAGGGATTCGACGACTAAAACATACCTCTAGAAGCAAAATTTTAAAAACTTATCTTGGTTAATTTATGCCTCATTTAATTGCCCCATCAATGTTAGCAGCTGATTTCAGTAATTTAAAATCAGAGGTTAATATGATCAATAATAGTGAAGCAGACTGGCTACATTTAGATATAATGGATGGATTATTTGTGCCAAATATATCATTTGGCATCCCCGTTGTGAAGGCAATTAAAAAGCATACACAAAAACCTTTAGATGTACACTTAATGATTGAAAAACCAGATCGATATATTCAAGAATTTAAAGAAGCGGGAGCTAATATTTTGACAATTCATTTTGAAGCATGTAACCATTTACATAGGACAATTGAAACCATCAAAAATGAAAACATGCAAGCAGGAATTGCCATTAATCCGCATACTCCGATTCATGCAATAGAGGAAGTTTTAAATAATGTTGATTTAATTTGTGTTATGTCAGTTAACCCTGGTTTTGGGGGACAATCTTTTATTGAAAACACTTATCAAAAAATTAAGATATTAAAAGAAAAAAAAGACGCATTGCAAAGTCAATTTTTAATCGAAGTCGATGGTGGCGTAAATCAAAAAAATGCAACAAAATTAATTGAAAAGGGCGCAGACATACTAGTGGCTGGAAGTAGCGTGTTTAAATCAGATAATCCAAGAAAAGCAATTTCTGACTTAAAAAAACTTATTTAATATAGTCAGCAAGGTACTTAAAGCGACTAGTTAATTCTCCATTACAAGTAATAGTTCCCCTAGAAATGATATTTTGATCACTAATTAAATCGGGTAATACTTTATTAATAAAGACTTCACCAAAATGAATAGAGGCATCCCTAGGTAAAGCACAAGGTAGATTATCAACAGCCATAACAACAATAGCATCATTATTATGGTAATTATCTTCTAACTGCGTTAATCGATTATATCCATAAATAGGCTTTTCTATTGTCGAGGGGCGTATTGTACATCCCACAGGACCATTAATGTCACAGCTAATATCACCAACAACCTTAACTTTGAATGTACTAGAAGCAATATCCGATTTGTGCAATAAGATTGGATTACCCCGAGCATAATAATGACCTGTAATTAACATATCAGCACAATCAGTATACTTATATAGTATAGATCTATAATATGAAGGATGGGCATAAAAATCATTCTTAGAACCAACTTGATTATCCATTCTTTCGACATAATCTAAAGAATCTAATTGAACATACACCGGATAATTATATTGTTGATCTAAAAAATCAAGTTTATCAACCTTTTTAATATCCAACATATCTAAGATCTCAATGACTCCATGAGATACTCGACCAGAACCTGTTAAAATAATTTTAAAATCCTGTGGCAGAGAAATTTTTAAAAGTTCTTTTTCTAATTCATTTTTATCTTTTAATAATTGGGGAAAGTTTAAATCATATGTTTTTGTTTTTTTACCATAAGCTAAAAATGTATTATAACAACCTACAATACCCGCATATCTGCCAAAACCAATAATGCGCTGATTATTTTCTGTAATTAAAGTCTCATAATCTACTAATTGAATATTCTTTTTCAGAATAGTCTGTAACAACAATTTATTGTACGGTTGTTTTTTAATTGTATGAGAAAAGAAAAAAAATATTTTATCATCTATGAGCATATTAATTGGCACTTCTTTAACTCCCATTATAATATCACACATAGACAAATCTTCTGTTAAAAGAACTCCATTTTTTTTATACTCTAAATCAGAAAAACAACGATTTATACTAGGTTGAATATATAAAGAAATTGAAGGGTATAATTTTAAAATACTAGCACACTGATTGGGAGAAAAGGGAGCCCTTTTATCAGGAGGTACTTTTCCTTCTTTTAATAATCCTATCTTCATATAATTGATTTATGAATGTAAAATTATAAAAATATAAAGTATTGTATGTAAATTTACAAATAATAAAAATTGTTCTTTGATTTAATGGGGATGACCGGCTTTGACAGCAAGGTAAATAAAATAGTAAGCATGTCGAGTATTGTTATACTCACTCGTTAAAAAAGTATACAAAATTTTAAATGGCGAGTCTAACTACGCTTTAGCTGCTTAATTATATAATTAAATAGCTTTTGTCCCTAATTTAGGTTTGTTCAACACCTAAAATCAGGGGCATCATTAAGTTGAACTAGATTTAATATTTCCTGGATATTAAATTAAAATTTTACAGGATAAGATAAATTTTGCTAGTGTTATAGCTGAATTTATTCGAAAATAAAATAACACTAAACATGTAGAAACCTATTTTGTTTCTTGTTTGGACCAGGGTTCGATTCCCTGCATCTCCACACAAAAAATATAAAATGAAAAAAAAAATACTTGTATTCTTAATACTGATTCAATCTATTGCATTGTCACAATTTTGCGGCTATGATAAACTCATACAAAAGAAAGCGCCCAATACTGGTTTTATCACTCAATATCAAAACATATATGATATTGCCCGCAATCGATCAGCAAACTTGAATCAAACATACTATATCCCTGTAGTATTTCATATCGTATATAATACAGATAATCAAAACTTGCCAGACTCTGTAATACATTCTCAAATAAATGTTTTAAATGAAGATTATAGAAGATTAAATGAAAATGCAAGTGAAACAAGAGATGAGTTTTTAGAATTTGCTGGGGATGCAAATATTGAATTTTTTTTAGCTGACCTAGACCCAGATGGAAATCCAACCAATGGAATTATTCATCAATATACAGACAGTGTTGAGTTTTTAATGTTCGAAGATATTTTTGGAACTGAAATAACTCTTGATCAAGTTAAGTCTTCAGCTACAGGTGGTTCGGATCCTTGGAACACCAATCAATACCTAAATATATGGGTATGTAATATTGGAAGCCTAGATATTTTTGGCATCGAATTAGGACAAGTCTTTGGATATGCATATCCACCTGTAAATATCGATGAAGCACTTACTGAACTCGCAGATATACAAAATGTTCCTGACTGGCCAACTGATATGTTAACAAATGATGAAGATGTACAAGGAGTTGTGTTACATTATACAACTGTAGGTCGCAATAATCCATCAGCTAATGAAGATGGTATGACTGAAAACAACGAGGGGAAAACTGCTGTCCATGAAATAGGACATTATTTAGGGTTAAGACACACTTGGGGTGATGCTCTGGCGTTGTTGGGTGATGATGGATGTAGTGTTGATGATGGTATTGATGACACACCAAATGCCAATGATCAAGCAGGATATACCTGTGATTTCAACAAAAATACATGCTCTGGAGACACATTTGGTTGTGATGAGAATGATTTACCAGATATGGTTGAAAATTATATGGATTATAGCCCAGATAATTGTTTAAATATGTTTACTAAGCAACAAATTAATGTTATGCGAAATGTGTTAGAAATATCTAGAACAGAGTTAATTAATCTACTCCCCTCTTTAGACACTAATCAAATAGAATTAGCGGGGTGCATGGATGATCTAGCATGTAATTATAATATTAACGCATCTATAGAATCCGAATGTGATTATTCGTGTATTGGATGTATAGATCCATGTGCCTGTAATTACACAGGAAGCACAATAGATGACAATTCTTGTATTTATCCTTTGGATGGCACATGTGATTGTGATGGAAACTTGCCAGATATATTTTATGATTGTAATGGGGATTGTATAAATGATTTGGATCTAGATAATGTTTGTGATGAAATTGACAACTGTCCATCTCTATATAATCCAAATCAAGAAGATTTTAACAATGATGGAATCGGGGATAATTGTGACGGAATAGGTCAAATAGAAATAAAATATGAGAATAAAAAGATAAATTACATACTAGACTTACTTGGTCAAAAAAATAATTCTAGTAATTTCAATATACTAGTATATGATGATGGAACAGTAGAGAAAAAATATATTATAAAATAAAATTATTATGAACAAACTATTATACTTAATTATCATTCCATTTTTAACTTTTTCACAATGTGACGAAAATGAATATTTAATATCTATCTCATCTACAACAGGTGAATGGGCCTATGAAATGGCATGGGGATTATGGGATTATAACACTTGGGCCATAGACAATCCTAGTCCAGAAAATCAAATAATAGGATTCCTAGGCACAAACAACTATGAAACACTTAGTTTTGAAACATGTATCCCAGATACAGGTTGTTATATAATTGCAGGATATGATAGTTATGGAGATGGTTGGAACGATGGCTATATAGTCGTTAATGTAAATAATACTAAAAATCCTGTCACATATGAACTAGAAGATGGCACTTGGGAATATTGGACATTTGAAGTAAATTCTGATCCGTGTGAATGGGAAATTCCAGGGTGTACTGATCCAAACGCAGTCAATTATAATGAATTAGCTACTATAGATAATGGATCATGTATAACAACTCTATTATTTGATTGGGATAAACAACAACGAGAATATTTTTTATATATTCCTGATTACTTACAAGAAAATGCACCATTAGTGTTTGTTTTACATGGCTATTATGGATCAGGTGATGACATGATTGGCATATTACAAACACAAGCTGACGAGCATGGATTTGCAATATGTTATCCGAGTGGATTAACTGACAATTTTGGAACTAATCACTGGAATGCAAATTTTAACACATCTATGAGCACAGTTGATGATCTTGGATTCTTGTCTAATTTAGCATTGTATTTACAAGCAGAATATAACCTCGGCCCTGAAAAGACATTTGCATGTGGTATGTCAAATGGTGGGTATATGAGTTGGTCGTTAGCATGCCATGCACCTGAAATCTTTAAAGCAATTGCTTCAGTAACAGGGACAATGAGTGGTCCTGATTGGAATGAATGCAACCCCTCTGAAATAGTTCCAGTAATGCAAATTAGTGGGACTAATGATGGTGTAGTACCTATGGATGGATCGATGGGCTATATAGAGGAAGGATGGGGAGGCGCACCTGATATTTATACAATAATGAACTATTGGAAGGATCTTCATGGATGTATAGATGAAGAAACTATAAATTATCAATTTGATTATTCAACTGACATAACTCAGTATTTTAACTGTAGTATTAATACTTCTACTGAATTAAGATTATATGTTGCAAATGGAATGGGACACACATGGCCTAATTTTGCAGATGCACAAATATGGGATTTCTTTATGCAACTAGCAGCGCTACCACTCGAAATAGAAGAAGGAGCATCAGAAAACAATAAATCTGTAATTAAAACACTTGATTTAACAGGAAGAGAAACAGATAAAAAAGGTTTTAATATCAAAATTTTTAATGACGGTACTGCACAAAAAATATACCAGGCGAAATAAATTATTAATCTAATTTATATTGCTTTTCAACCAAGCCATTATCGTAAATATTTATATAAAATCCTGATTGTTGATCATCTATTTTTCGACCTAACAGATCTAAAGAATATAATAATTTTTTAGAATGAGAATTATGAATTTCAATACCTGAATTATTAACAGGTGTAAGTTCGATAATTTCATTGGGGCCTTGACTTGGCCAAGAGTAACCATTGGTAGCAAGGTATATTTTACCATCAGGACTAATACATATATCCCGTAATCGCCCCCATTCATTATTAAAAAATTCAGTATACCCATCTACTTCCATTTCTCCATTTGCATCTTCAGATAAAGTAAATCTTACTAACATTTTATCTTTTAATACAGTCATTAAAAGTGTTTCTTCAAACTCTGGTATAGCGGAGTTATCATACCATATAATATCTGAGGTGGCTATTGTAGAAGATCCACTACTCCATATAGCATCCGTTATATTATTATCTTCACAATAATCTGTTTCTGTATAACTATTACTTAAATCTCCCGCATAATAATAATCTACCCATTGATTATCACAATAACCTTGAACATTAGGCCAACCATAATTACCTCCAGATGTTAATATATTTAATTCATCATCATTACTAGGCCCATGTTCAGAACTATATATTATTCCATTTGGTCCAATAGCTAAACCTTGTGCATTTCTATGCCCCCAACTCCACACTAAACTACCTGGAAAAGGATTATCATCAGGCACCTGGCCCAAAGTTCCATCAATCGTATTAATACTCATCCTTAATGTTTTTCCTGTTAACTCATTCAAATCTTGAGATGCATCCCAATCTTGTGCATCTCCAGTTGTAATTAACATGGTTAAATCATCTAATGCTAAAAGACGACAACCTATATGAGTACTATTTCCATCTAACCCATCCAATAAAACTACTTCATTAATTAACTGATCGGAATTAGCATCATACTCATAACAGACTATTTTTTCTTTTGCTCCACCAGAAAGATAAGTATATGCTAAAAAAACATATGGAGAACCATTATTAAATTCTGGGTGTATCTCCATACCCAAAAGTCCTGCTTCATTAGAATCCCAGACACTACTTTGAATATCTAAAATTACATGTTTTTCTCCTGTTTCCACGTCGACTCTACTAATGATGCCTGGTCTTTCAGTAACCCATATAAAATTATCTGGTCCCCATTTAATTTCCCATGGAACATCCAAGCTATTCACCACCTCCCTCTCTTCTAATAGTGTTGAGCCAACCTGATGCTGTTGAGAATATAACAAAGAAGTTGTTAAAACAATAAGTGTTAAAATATTTTTCATGATTTATTTATTTATTTATTTATTTGATATACTTTTTCTACACTACCATCATCATATATATAAAATATATATTGATTATTATTTGAATCTCTTCCCACAAGATCCGTAGTTAAAATAATGGTTTTTCTATTATCCATATTTTCAGATAAATTGATAGAAGATGGAATCACTGTCACATTAAATTCAATTACACATGATTCACCTACCCCATAATACTGAGTAATACTTACAGTTCCCTCTCCTATCTCTAGCCACTGAACACCAATACTAGGATCTATAGCAGAACTCCAAACTATATCACCACCATCCACCTGCCAAGACGCCATATTATCAATATCCATGGATAATGTATATATATGATATGTTCCCGCTTCAACAACTAAATCACCAATAATTTCAATATATTGACATGAGCATTCATCTCCATAACCATCGTTATCATTATCCATTTGACTAGGATTATAATCTTCAAAGCAATTATCTATTTGATCACAAATTCCATCTAGATCTATATCTGACAAACAATTACCATCACAATCAAAAAATTCTTCTGGCCCACTACCTCCACAAATTCCACATTCATCATAAATAGTTAATCCTCCGCAAATGCCTGCACAATCTACATCAACTATACAATTACCATCACAATCAAAATCAAGTAATGGGTATTGACACGTACCATCATCTATAATCGCAGTATTATCATAATTACATGCTATAAAATCCGTACACCCAATACAACTCGTATTATCGCCAGCACACACACCACAATCGTCTAATTCTGAGGTTCCCCCACACACTCCAGAACAATCTATATCAATCAGACAATTACCCTCACAATCAAAGTTGGTGGGAGGATATTCACAACTATCATCATCTATATTAGCAGTATCATCATAATTACAAGCATCGTCATTCATACAGCCAAATAAATCACAGGTGCCATTAGAATCAATATCACTTAAACAATTACCCTCACAATCAAAGTTGGTGGGAGGATATTCACAAGTTCCATCATCAAGATTGCTATCTGAATTAAAATTACATGCAATAACATCTGTACATCCTTCAACGATTAAGGTCAAACATGAACCATCATCTTCTGTTGCTAAATTGTTATACTCAAAATAATTTAAATCGGTACACCCATAAATTTCATCTTCATCACAAACATCATCTTCATCTATATCAGCATCACAAATAACGATACAAAATGGATTTAAAGACTCGTCTCCAAAGTCCGGATCATTCATTTCAACTAAATAATCTCCATCAATAGATAAAACATAAAAATTGGGATCATTACCACCAGTATTATCACTACTAATGCCATCTCCCCATGAATCATAAATATTAAACTCATAACAACCTTCCGACAAACAATACGTTGCATTGACACAAGGCTCACCTAAGCATCCTTCATTAGGATAATCACCGCCAAAATCAATGATAGAACCATCGTCATTTAATAACTCCCACTCCACTTCACTACTATAATAATCGGTTTCTAAATATAGAGTTATTAATCCTGAGCATATGCAAGATCCATCATCCATTGTTGCATTAGGATTATAATTATCTGCACTAACACTAGTACAGCCATAAATATATGCACAGGAGTTATCATCAATATTAGCTTCGAGGTTATAATTTTCAGCAATTGGATCTGTACATCCATATATAGAACTTTCACAACTTGTTTCTATATCATCACAGATTTCAACACAACCAGAACCCGAAGTAGCTAATTGAATCCCCGGTATTAAAGCTTGACTTTCCACCACTGAATGAAATTCTAGTGTTATTCCAACAGATCCTAAATCACAATAACTCATAATTGTTCCTGAAGATTGTTGCCACACTTCATTTGGGGGAGTATCTGGCGAGGCACAACTGCCCTCAACATCTGAGCAAGCATCAATAGCTCCTCCTGGGAAACCAATTGATGCATCTGCAGCCCATCCGCAATTATGCGTATGATTTGAGCCAAAATTATGTCCTATCTCATGTCCTAGATATGACAGGTTATAACTATATGGAGTATTATCTGGATAATCATAGGTGAGGGTTGTATTTAAGCCTGTTGTAACTCCAAATCCATAAGCTCCATTCCATAAACCTTGACATAGTGCGCCAACAAATGCAATTCCACCATTAGCATATTTCCTACTAAAAAGGTGAACTAAATCTACTTCTGCATAAATATCCTCAAAAGGTGGATTAGTCCAATAATTAGGCATTTCATCTAACATGTCCCCACAGTCATTCAATGGCTCATAATTATCTTCTATTTCCCAAACATTAATATATCTCGCCTGTAAAGATAATGGACTATCTAGCTGTGAACTAAGTTCTGAGTCATAAACTTCACTAACACCTGCCAATAAGGCCAATGCCCATTCTACAGCATCATAACAATTATCATCAAATGCTGAAAATGTATAATAATCAATTTCTATAGCCAATTCAACACATCCACCACCTCCATTTATAGACATAGATTCTGATTCGTTATTTCCAATTAACATATTCTCATTAGTTGTTTGACAAGAAAAATTAGAAACCGAAACAGACTCATTTACATTAAACAATACATAAAGACCATCTGAAATATATTTTATTTCATATACCTGTCCATCTTTTTTTAAAACACCAATTAAAAAATTTTTCATGAATGAGATACTACCCGACCAACCATCGGAACTTGTAATTTTATACGACTGTATATCAGGTTGATAACTATCATATATCTTTCCATTATTTGTACTTCTAATTAATTGAAAATTATGAGTATATGCGCTAAATGCTTCTAGCTCTAACTCGATTGACTCATTATTCAGAAAAGGCAAACTAAGCTCTAAATCACATGGATTGAACTCCTTAATAACATTAAAATAATCTACATTTAATTCAATGGGAATTTGACCACTGTCAGTATGTGTTAATAATGGAATAGTTGCAACTGACTTTATAAATAAATCAGGCTGTGAAATAGAACTGAAACAAATACTGATAGCAATTAAAAAAAAGTAAAATCTATTCATATGGTTAATAAAGTTAATTAATAAATCGTTTTTCTACTGTACCATTGTTAAATATAAAAAATAACACCTGTCCTCTTTGATAATTTTGAATATCCCTACCCATGAGATCAACTACCTTAATTAATTTTAATTCATTTAAATCTATATCTATCATAGAGCTAGTATCACAGGGGCCATTACTATAATCAAATATATTATTACAAGCCGCTTCACCTGCATTACTATACGTTATCCCATTACAACCACATACAGGATCCCAAATATCAAAATAATCACAATCCGGATCTAATTCTGACAAACACTCTGTTGTATCATCACACTCATCAAAACTATAAACAAAACTATTAAAACCACCTTGTGACGCAGTCATGGGGCGAGATTGCTCTTTGCCATTATTAGCAACAGCATTAACATAATACTCAATTTCTTCTGACTCATCAAATGTCATTACTATTTCCCAAATATCATTCCCTTGATCTTGCATAGATATAGATGTAAAATCAAGATCATTTGGATATCTGTAATTAAAAAATACCTGATTAATTCCTGATCGATGCTTTACTAAAGCTTGTAGTGCCACATACGGTTCAGTCGCACAAACATCTTCAATCTTCTTATAGGATATTAACAAGGGGTCATTAACACCTACAGAATGTGTAATACAATGAATCGCCCCACCTTGTGAAATAATATTATTTCCACTATTATCACAATCAATACCTACAATATTATATCCAGGAAGAGCTTCCTCATAAATTCTTTGTGCAATTGTATCATATTCTTCTCGATAAAAAGGAACCAAAACAGTTTTATTTACAAATAAAGAGTTAGTATAAGTTCTATAATAACCATCCGTGGAGTTACCTAGCTCAGGCTGATAACCCGGATAAGCACCACTTGTACTTGGAGGACTAGGAATTCTAATCACATTAAATGGTGTTCCCCATTTGGTAGTGAAATTGCTTAATATATAATCCAAGTTTGCTTCTATCTGAGGTCCATCAGACATGCCTTCAGGATATTCTGAAACTAACAAAGTCTCTTCATCTAGCAATTTCATATGCATATCAATATGGTGAATTCCATCATATGGTAAAACTGGCATTTTAATGTATGTATCAATACCCATAAAACTATTTATAATTTCATCAATTTCTTCTACAGAATGATTTGGATAATTTAAACTATTATATGGGCCATTGCCATCATTTTCTTCAAGGATCAAATTAGATGAAAAGGCCGTACCAAAACCATCACTCATAAAATTACCACCTGTAGAAATTAGTCTATAAGGTGATACCGAGTTTTGATACAAATCAAGATTTAAATGCTCTGCTAAATATTCTGGAAATATATCATCATCCGGTCTTGGTCGATTATATATCCAGTCAACTAGAAATAATGAATCAACATCATCTTTATAGATTGTATTCTGTCCATAGTCTCTCATCCATATACTATTTGTAGTAATATCTAAATACTCAATATTCGATGTTTCTACTTGATTATTCTCTAAATAAATTTCTACATCAACTGGATCAGAACAAGCAATAATGACCTTGCATTGGTCAACTGAATTCCTAACAATTTCCGTTAAAATTGGTTCAAATCCTTCCCAAGCAATAGTGATACATTGAATCTCTTCCCACTCTGCCATAGCACGTATTTCAAATGAGGGTGGATCAGTGATTACATCTGATGATATAGCCAAGTTGGTAAGATAACTATCCATTTTTTGTTTCTCTGTAGGAGTAAAATCTTTTGGCAAATGACTTTCTTGAGATAGTAGAAGAAAGAGTGGCAACATAATAAACACCAAACAAATAAATCTATTCATAATGATAAAAATTTTAATTTAGAACACATATTCCGAATACAAACATAATCATAAATTAAAGAATAATTAATTTTTTAATATAACCTAAATCGTTAGATGGCGTTGCAATACTTACATAATAAACACCTGACAAGATATTAGACACATCAATCACATGAAAATAATTGGATCTAATATGTGCATCGTAAACTACCCTTCCTGCTAAATCATAGATAGTAATATATGATTCACTGTTGGTACCAGGTAAAGAAATATTAATTTGCTCGTAAGCAGGATTTGGAAAAATAGAAATAGTAGGATCGGAAGTATAAGTCAAATTAGATATGTCAAATGAATTGAGGAATATATCATAGGTTTGCAATTCTACTTCACCTGTGCAAGTATTAGTGATATTTACAAGGACAGTATTTTGACCTGGGTTCTCAAATATATGCATAGGATTTATATCCTCTGAATCGATATTCCCATCATTATCAAAATCCCATGCATAAGTCAGATTAGGGTTAATAACATTCATAGAATTAAAAAATACCGTATCAACTGATATATTATATTCAAAAGTTGGGAACATACTTTCCGTCGCTAATAAAGTAGTATTATGTAGAAAAACACCGGAATCTAAACCTGGCCAACCACCAGACACACCATCAACAATAACAATTTGAATATGATAATTAGCGTTAGGTAACAATAATAAATTAAAGAGCATGGGAATTGTATAGCCATCGTAACCAATTGCATCACAAAAGCCACCATCTTCATTATCTACATATAAACATTCATTTAGTCCTGGCAACCCAAAAACATTCGAATAGGGACGAATTGTCCAAGCGGATATAGGCTTATTTTCAATGTCACAAAACTGATTATTAGGAAGATTAAGCACATCACCTGTCTCCATAATATTTTGAGGAATTAAATCAAAATTTGGATCTATATCACCATTTATTTCACTGACAAAAAACGCAAATGCATCAGCATAAAATGGGCTCATCCATTCGGTATATTCTTCAGATCCAAAAATAACCTCAAAATCGAGAGAGACTGAGTCAGAAGAAACAAGATCAAACTCAATAACACAAGGATCAAACAAATCTACACTAGGAGTTATAACCTCTTGATCAACCAAATAATCGTGAAAAAAAGTATCTTCATATTCTATGTTCCATTCTTCCCCATCATCACCATTATTATTAGGACCTACCGCATAATCAATCATACCGTTTGTCATCAGTAATCCTCTATCAAGACCAAAGTCACCAGAACATATATTATTGTTTGGATTATAGATAAATGTGCCAATTGCATCAGGGGAGCCAGTGTATTCTAAATTACTAATTTGCAAATTACAACCCAAAACATCCGATAGCATAAATTCCTCTAAATCATCTAATAAATCATCTGAATTAAAAGATGTGACATCTAACTGAGCAAATAAACTCGAGAGATTAATTAAAAAAATAATAAAAAATAATCTACTAATCATGCATTTACATTCATCATAATAACCCTAATTGTACAAAAATCATACCAAAATATATTTTTTAAAAAAAAAACTCATCTGATTATTCAAAAAGGAATAATTATATATTTTTGACAAAAAATGAAAAAATTAATTCTAAATATAGCTATACTGACAAGTATTTTGTTACAAGCACAGAAAATAGAGTTAATAGAATCTTTCATAGGCTATACGCAAAAATCTGAAATTATCTCATTTACTCCAAATCCTCAATTAATTATGAGCGGCAATTATGATGGAGGAGTAAACATATGGGACCTAGAGCAACAAAAATTAATCAAAACTATCCAAGCGCACAATAAACCAATCAACAATATAACATTTCATAACAAAAAGAATCAATTTTTAACATGCTCAAAAGATTCAACAATAAAAAAATGGTCTTTTTATTCTAATCAAATGATTGATTCAATTAAAATAGATGATATTCCCGCATTAGCCTTGTTTAAAAGCGCAGGTAATGATTATTTTATTTGTACAGAAAGTGGTATAATATTAAAAAAAACAAAAAAACATACTAAACCGATCGAGCTAGTGAATATCCAAACCCCAATTCATGATGCAATATTTTCAAGTGATGAGCGAAGTATAATTACGTGTGACAAAGAGTCCATTAAAAGAATCTCTCTAGATAGCGGTAGTATCATTAATGAAATAAAAAATCCATATAGTAGTCATTTTTTGCAAATCGACATTTACTCGGGTGATACGCTAATTTCATGGAGTGAGAATGGCATCATTAGTTACTGGGACTTAAATACCAATATAGCAATAACAGAAATAAGAGCTAAAAATGCATATAATAAATTATTAATGAACAAGTATTCGGAGATCATTTTATCTGGCTATTATAATGACCGACCACTAGTCATTAACCTCAAAGAAATAAAGCTGGAAAAAAAATATAGCGAAAACATGATTGTAGTAAACACATTCCTCTCTTCCCTAGATCAGGAATTCCTAGTGAGCGCAGACATGAACCAAAAACATAGATTAATGGCCATAAAAGAAGTCGGATTTACTCCATTAGTAATTCAAGAAAGAAAATTACAAGATGAAAGAATATTTGAAGTTACATCAAGATATGTATTGATAAATATTTGGGATGATGAAAAAATTGATGGAGACACACTGTCAATTAACTTTAACGGGAAGTGGGTGTTAAAAAATTATCATCTTACAAAACAACCAAAAACCATTCTGTTACCACTAAAGAAAGAAGAAGCTAATGAAATCATATTTCATGCTGAAAATCTAGGTGAAATACCACCAAACACAGCAGCAGTTAAGCTTGAATATGATAATGGCGTTAAAAAAGAATTTAATATGAGATCTGATTTTGATTCAAATGGGATAATTCGACTAATTCAAAAAAAGAATTGAATTAATTAGATATATTATTAAACACCGTCACTTTTTGGAACACACAATCTTCAATTCTTATAGAATCTACAAAATGATAATCTCCAAAGCCATCACCATCCGAGTCTTCAACTAAATCATTAGTAACGGGGTTAAATAGATCAACTTGTCCTGAAAAATTATTTACGCCCATAAAAGTACTTGGAGCATCAGTTGCCCTATACAAGGTAGCATTAAAAGAGCCTGAAATAAGTCCATTAGCCAAATCTAACTCTGCGATATCCAACTCAGCGTCATAACCATAATATTCAATTCCTAGACCTCCGTTATCATCTCCATCTGAATCTCTTTCCAACTTATAATAAACCCCAATTCTATTGGTAGCATATGCAGGGTGATTTGAAAATCGACTTCCCTCTATATACATATTTTCACTTAATTCATTAACATAAGCAGTAATTTCTATTCTGTGCATAATATCTTCCTGCTCTGTTACATACAACCCATACTCATTGCAATTATTTTCACTTTTAAAATAATCCTTAGCCTCAAACTTAATAGTATAATATGTGCTATCTAATGAACCATCTGTCCACTTGTCTAAAACAACATACTCGTGATCAAAACAACCAGAAACATCTTCATCCGACGTAAAATTAACCTTTGATCCATACTCTTCAGGAGCCATATCAATAATAGCAATCAATCTATTTTCCAAACCAGCAGTGAACTCTGTATCACTACAAGAAACAACTAACAGCAAACTAAAAAAAATGAAAAACCTTAAATACATAATTCAATTAGATTTTAAAATTTAAGAAGTAAAGTTAAATGATTAATTATTAATATTAAAACTTGAATAAACTAAAATTATATATAATTTAGTTTTATATGTCTATCAAATGAAAAAAAAAGAGAGAATTGTCATAGCACTTTCAGGTGGCGTAGATTCTAGTGTAGCAGCATTGCTACTAAAAAACAAAGGATATGATATTATCGCCCTGTTTATGAGAAATTGGCATGATGAATCATTAACCAAAAATAATGAGTGCCCTTGGGTTGAAGACAGTAATTATGCTCTAGGAATTTGTGAGCAATTAAATATCCCATTTCAAATAATTGACTTAAGTAAATATTACAAAGAACGGATTGTAGATTACATGGTAGACGAATACTCAAAAGGAAATACCCCAAATCCAGACATTCTATGCAATAAAGAAATCAAATTTGATGTATTTTTAAAATATGCAATGACCTTAAATGCTGATTTTGTTGCCACAGGACATTATTGCATAAAAAAGAAGGATGGCGATAGATATAGCTTGAAGATGGGGAAAGATCAAGAAAAAGATCAAAGTTATTTTCTGTGCCAAATAAACCAAAATCAATTAAAAAAAATTATTTTCCCTATTGGAGAACTAACTAAGAAAGAAGTTAGATTGATAGCCAAGAAAAATAATTTAATTACAGCTGCAAAAAAAGACTCCCAAGGATTATGCTTTGTTGGTAAAATCAAATTACCCATTTTTCTTGAAAATCAAATTACAAAAAAAGAAGGCGATATCATTGAAATAGATAGGAATCACCCCCTATATCAACAACCCAAAATATTAGGACACGCACAGAAATATGCTCCGAAACAAGGACTTAAAGTTGGAAAACATAATGGAGCACACAATTTTACTATTGGCCAAAGAAAAGGATTGAGTATTGGAGGCAAAAAAGAACCCTTGTTTGTCATATCAATAGACGTCAAAGCAAATATAGTATATGTAGGTATGGGCGAAAATCACCCTGGATTATTTAGAAAAAATTTAAAAATACTCACATCATCCATTAATTGGCTTAATAAAAAGTGGAAAATGACATTAGATGAAGAAAGAAAATATTTGGTAAGAATTCGACATAGACAAGAACCACAACTAGCAACCCTCAAAATGAAAAAAAAACACCTATACATTCAATTTGAAAAGCAACAAAGAGGAATTGCAAAAGGACAATTCGCTGCGTGGTACCACAAGGATGAATTAATTGGCTCAGGAACTATAAATTAAGTGCCTAGATTTTTAAACGAATTATCAATATATTTTGTTAATTTTTCTCCTTTCAATAAATTTTGAGCAAGCAAAGCGAGATCAATAGCCTCCTGAATTAAATTACTTTTCTTTTTTCCCTTTAATTTAGTCAAATTATTTATGAATGGATGGTTAGAATTAACAATGAGATTATACGAATCAGGCATATTACCCATTCCCATCATACCTCCACCGCCTGTCAAACTCATTTCTTTCATTCTTCTCATAAACTCAGACTGAGTAATTGAAATTGGCGATGATGTGGAGCTCAATGGCTCAAAATTGACAACAAAACCTTCCGAAGGTAATGCTTTTTCAAATAATGGTTTTAATTTTTTTTGATCAGCATCTGAAAGAATAGATTCAATTTTTGAATCTTTTTTAATTAAATTATCAACCGTATCACTATCTACACGCACAAAGGAAGCACTATCTAATTTTGATTCTAATTTTTGTATTACGTGAGAAACAATAGGACTGTCCAATACTAAAATCTTATAACCCTTTTCTTGAGCTCTAGACACATACATATGTTGAGCATTAAGATCATTCGTATATAAATAAATTATTTTTCCGTCTTTATCTTTTTGATCATTTTGAATTAAATCAGTATACTCCTCGATGGTATAAAATTTCTCATCTACTGTTTTATATAAAGTGAATTCTTTTGCCCGATCATAAAATTTCTCATCTGATAACATACCATATTCAATTATGATATTCATATCATTCCATTTTTTTTCAAACTCCGGACGATCCTTTTTAAACATATCCCTTAATCTATCCGACACTTTTTTACTAATATGACTAGATATTTTTTTCACATTTGAATCACTTTGAAGAGCAGATCTAGACACATTCAAAGGAATATCAGGAGAATCAATCACCCCCTGCAAAAGTGCCAAGAAATCAGGAACCACACCTTCCAAGGAATCTGTCACAAAAACTTGATTACAATACAATTGAATTTTTTGCCGATTTAAATCCATCCCTGGATTTATTTTTGGAAAATATAATATACCTGTCAATTCAAATGGAAAATCAACATTTAAATGAATATGGAACAATGGTTCTTCAAAATTATATGGATATAATTCCTTGAAAAAGGCTTTGTAATCTTCTTCTTTTAATTGTTTGGGAGGCAGAACCCATGCAGGTTGAGGATTATTTACAATATTATCCTCTATTATCTCCACTTCTTCATCATTCTTGTTTTTTTCTTTTTTTGTTTTAGTTCCAAATTTGATCTCAACTGGTAAAAATTTACAATACTTATTTAATAAAGCAGATATTTTAGAATCCTCTAAATATTCTTTTGAGTCTTCCGAAACATATAAAACAATCTCAGTACCTCGACTTTTCTTATCAAACTGTTTTAAAGTATATTCTGGGCTACCATCACACTCCCAAGAACACCCTTTTTCTTTACCCACATATGATTTTGTAAGAATTTTAACTCTATCTGCTACCATAAATGCTGAATAAAAACCAAGACCAAAATGACCTATAATACCTGATTTGTCATCTTTATCATCATATTTTTTCAAAAAATCTTCAGCACCAGAAAATGCAACCTGATTAATATATTGTTTTACTTCATCTGTAGTCATCCCAATACCTTTATCAATAATTGAAATTGTATTATCTTTTTTATTAACAATAATCTCAATAGTCAAGTCTCCTAAATCACCTTTCACTTTCCCAAGAGAAGATAACTTTTTTAATTTAGTGGTAGCATCAACCGCATTAGAAACTAATTCTCGTAAAAAGATCTCCTGATCTGTATATAAAAATTTTTTAATAATAGGGAAAATATTTTCTGCCTGTACTTTAATTTTTCCTTTACTCATAATTATGTATTTTTAAAAACTAACTAGCGAATTTAAATAAAAATATTGAAATAGATAAAACTTAAAATAATAGATATACTTTTAAATTTAATAGCTAGAGATTGAAAGTCTAGTTAGTTATATAATTATTTCTTTAAAAAATTGTAGATTTGGAGTCTAAAATTTATACAATATGATTAAACTAATTGTTATTCTTTTAATTTTTTTAGGAGTTATTGCCTTCATTTCAAAGCCAGCAATTAAATTATATAATAATTATATGAAAGCCACCAAAATAATACTTCCATTGATAATTGGTGGATTTATTGTTTTTTTAGTCGGCAGCATAATGGCTCCTATCAATTTTGAAAAGGAAACCAATTATCGATATGAATTTATAAAAGAAAAATTAGTTGAAATAAGAAGCGCACAATTAGCCTATAAAGAGAAATATGGACACTTTACAAATAGTTTTGATCAATTAATAAATTTTGTAAAAACAGACTCATTTATTTTAGTCGAAAAAACAGACACCTTAGTAGAGTACTACAATACTATTTATAGAGAAATCCAATTCAAAGACACAATGCTCATAGATACTTTAGGCACAGTATCTGTATTAGACTCCTTATTTAAAAAAGGATATGCTATTGATTCATTAGCATATGTCCCACCTATTAATAAACTACAATTTGAACTTCGAGCAGGTGTAATTAATAAATCAAAAATAGATGTCCCAGTATTTGAGGCGAGAGACCCAGACCCTTACGATAAAAGAAGGACACTAATGATTGGATCTATGACAGAGGCAAATTTAAATGGTAATTGGCAATAAGGAAATAGTAAACGTGCTTAATGATTTTAAATTAATTATCTATTTAAATTATAATTATTTGTCATATGCAATATTTAATACTAGGAATAATTGCTTTGAAAAAATAAAAACACACCCCTTAATAGGAGAGAGTAATATGAACTCTGATGAATTAACACGCATCATCAATACTGACACCAATCTCCAACAACAATATCAACACACACTATGCACAATAGAATCAAATAGCTCAACTTTAATCCCAGAGCCTCTTTTTGAGGAAAAAAATATTACCAATTATCTTGATGAAACAGATAATAACAACCTCGAATATAAATACATAAAACAAAATTTTGAAGATTGCTTCACCATTTTTACAATAAAAAAAAATATACTACATCTATTAGAAACACAATTCCATCACATTAAAATAAAATCTACTAGTTCGGTACTAATAGATTATGCGTCAACATTAAATCAAGATAATCACAATACGATTTTAACTGAAGTAAAAGAAAAAAGCTTTCACATTGTATTTCATGAAAAAGGAAAACTGAAATTCTATAATCAATTTAATTTTGACACAATTAATGATTTTATATACTATTTTGTGAACTGTATACAGATCTTAAGAATAGACACGAAAGAGACCAAGACAATGGTTGTCAGCCAGCTCCATAAAGAACACACATTATTTCAAAACTTAGCCAAACAAATCAAAATTATATTTTTAAAAAAACCAAATATATTTTTATATAGCAATAACCTTATAAACAGTCCATCACATATGAACCACCACCTATTTAGTCAATTAATATGCGAATAATTGGTGGGATTTATAAGAATAGACGAATAGATTTTAAAAATCTCAATATTCGACCAACAACTAATTTTGCTAAAGAAGGCTTATTCAATATTCTAAATAACTACTATGACTTAGATGCCATCAAGGCATTAGACCTATTTGCTGGATCTGGCAATATTAGCTATGAATTTGCATCTAGAAGCTGTCAGGCAATTACAGCTGTTGACAACAACATAAAATGTGCAAGTTTTATGAAAAAAATAAAAGAACAATTACAAATAAATAACCTTGAAATCAAGGTGTCCAAAGTCAACAACTACTTAAAGCAAACAGAAAGAAAATATAATATCATTTTCCTAGACCCACCTTACAACTATAAACAAGAACAATACGATCAAATCATTAATCTTATTTTTTCAAAAAAAATAATCACAGAATCAGGAACAATAGTAATTGAACATTCTAAATTTATTAACTTCGAACATTATCCATTATTTCTAAAAAGAAAATATGGACGTGTACACTTTAGTTTTATAAAAAATGAAAATTAAGATTGCAGTTTTTCCAGGAAGTTTTGACCCGCTTACATTGGGACATATATCAATTATAGAAGCAGGGTTAAAATTATTTGATAAAATTATTGTTGCCATTGGCTCAAATGAACAAAAAAAAAATATGTTTCCTTTAAGTGAAAGGGAAAAAATGATTCAGTTGAATTTCAAAGATAATAAGAAAATAAGTATTAAAAGTTATAAAGGTTTGACTGTTGATTTTTGTGAAAGAGAAAATGCGAAACACATAATTCGAGGAATACGGAATAGCAATGATTTTAATTACGAGCAATCTATTGCTTTCATGAATTATCGTCTCAATGACAAAATACAAACTTGCTTTTTACCTTCAACACAAGAATACGCATTTATTTCATCTAGTATTGTAAAAGAAATACTCCTTAATAAGGATACGATTGATAAATTACAATTGAAGAAAAAACTAAAACCCTTTTTATCAAGAGATGTTTTGAATCAAATAATCTAGCACACAATACAAAATCTATAAAAACCCACTTGTTTTCAAAAGAAAATTAATTGACCTATAAGTTTTAAGATTCTTCATTTCTACTGGATCAACCCACTTAACAGCTGAGATACCTTCTGATTCATCTGGAGCTAAATTTGATATAACATTTGTACCCATCAAAAACCATTTTGTTTCTTTCAGGGTAAAGCCAAAATCATTATATATACATTTATAAATGTGGTAAGTAGATATAAGATTTCTAACAATTTTTAAATTTTGTACATTTGTTTCTTCTTGCACTTCTCTAATTGATGCACTCTCAATAGATTCTTTATGCTTTACTTTTCCTTTTGGAAGGTCCCAATATTTATTCTTGTAAATTATCAATAATTTATTATCCGGATTTTGAACAACACCGCCTGCAGCAACAACATATTGAAATTGCAATTTAAATGCCTCAAAAAGCATTTTTGGATTTTTACCAACACAAATTAAATCGTGATCTATAATATAATTCACGTGCTTCAAAAATATAATTAAATTCTGACATGAATCTATAACCTTATAAGGCTTAGAATGAACAAAATTAATAAGTGAATCATATTCTGTACAAGAATCTGTAAAAAAAATAGAAAAATTATTCAGAAAAACTTTATAAATTTGTTTCATGATCTTTAACAACCGTCATGCGGAAACAATTGCAGAAATACTTTTAAACATTAATGCTGTAAAATTACAACCTTATAATTTTTTTACATGGTCTTCTGGCAAAAAATCACCTATTTATTGTGACAATAGAGTAATTTTATCACATCCCCATGAAAGGATGATTATCTATAATTTATTATCTCAACATATTAAATCAGAATTTCAATCGATTAATTATATTGCGGGTGTAGCGACAGGAGCTATCGCCCATGGCATGATAATTGCCTCAAAACTTAATCTCCCGTTTATTTATGTACGAGAAAAAGCAAAAAAACATGGACGAAAAAACCAAATAGAGGGGCACTTAAGTAAAAAAAGTAATGTTCTTGTCATAGAAGATCTTATTAGCACAGGAAAAAGTAGTATGAATGCAATTCAAGCAATAGAAGAACAAGAATCAAAAGTTCACGGCCTAATATCCATTTTCACATATGATTTTATAGATATAAAAAAAATGAAAACCCCATGCATTTCACTATGTGACTATCCAACTTTAATCAAAGTAGCTAAAAAGAAAAAATTAATTACAAAAGAAGAGGCGGAAATCCTTTCTGACTGGAAAAAAGAAATTGTCATTTAAGAAAGTACAAACTTTACATCTTCATCTTTTACGATTTTAATAGATGAATCTTTTGTTGATATTTTTAATAATCCATCGTTACTAATACTCAGTATTTTAACGCTCACAAAATTACCCTTGTATAAACAGGCAACAAACTCCCCGCCCCCATACAAGTCAAGAAGATAATTTTTCTGTAGGTTTCTTTTTTGAATCAAAAGAGATTCAAGCTCTGAAAAAAAATTATCAAATACAGTATTTTGATTTATAGACTTTAATAAAATTTGTTTCAGAGAGATGGCATGTGGAATTTCCACAGGAAATCTCATATTATTAACATTTACGCCAACTCCAACAATACACCACTTTGTTTGTTTAACTGAAATCACCTCAGTCAAAATACCTGCTATTTTTTGACTCTTAACAATAATATCATTTGGATATTTAATCAATGATTGAACACAAAAACCTTTCAGCACTCTATTCAAAGCAAGACTGACAGCCATATTAATTTGCCAAGCACTCAAATCTTTCGTTAATTGAATCGAAAAACTAAATGTAATACTATTAGAGTCCGAAAACCACATTTTACCTATTCTTCCACGTCCTTGTTTTTGGTATTTAGATACAACAATAAAATTGTTTTTAACTAAGTGTTTTTTATACAGATTAATGAGATAATCGTTAGTTGACTTTAATGTTCTGAAGTAAACTATTTTATTAAAAATTTGACCCATTGAAAGATGCTCTAAATGAAAAACTAATTTTTATTTAAATAAACATAAATTATATTATATTTTTGTGATCTTTAAATTATTAATTACAAAATAATATACCGATAAGATCAATTCAAAAAAATAAAACCATAAATTTGATAATTGAAGCAATTAAAGAAAAAAAAGGAAGTGAAATTATGATCCTAGATTTAAAAGATATTCCTAATTCACCGTGTTCATTTTTTGTGATCTGTAGCGCAACATCAAAAACACAAATTAATGCAATAGCAAATAATATAGAAAAATTATTACTAGAAAAGTTAAATCTAAAAATATGGAATCAGGAAGGCAGATCATCGAATTGGAGATTAATTGATTACATCAATATTGTTGTCCATATACTAAAAGACGAAACAAGAAAATATTATAACCTTGAATCTTTATGGGGAGATGGAATAATAAAAAATATAGATTAAATTGAAAACAAAAAAAAAGCAAAATCAAAAATTTAATTTTTACTGGATATATGGAATTATAGCATTGTTTTTTGTAGGGATGCAAGTATTTAGCTTGATGTCTAACCCAGTTCAAAAAATTAATAAAAAACAATTCTTTACCGATTTCTTAATTGAGGGGGAAGTTGAAAAAGTTACAATTGTAAATAATGAATTTGTTGAAGTATTTATTAAAGCATTAAAACTAGAAAAAGAAAAGCATAAACATATTACAGCAAATAAAATAAGAGGGAAAATTGGCCCCCATTATTATTTTAATATCACAAGTGGAGAAAAATTTGAAAATGATTTAAAAGAATTTTATTTAAACAACAACGTCAATCCTATCGAACAAATATTCCCAGACGTTGACACGAGAAAAGATGTCTTTGGAGAAATGATAGGTTGGCTAATTCCAATAATTATCATGTTATTCATTTGGCTATATGTTATGCGAAGAATGAGTGGAGGGGGGCCAAATAACAGTATATTTAACATCGGCAAATCAAAAGCCGAATTATTTGACAAAAACACTAAACAAAAAATAAACTTTAAGGATGTAGCTGGACTAGAAGGAGCAAAAGAAGAAGTGCAAGAGATTGTAGATTTTTTGAAAAATCCAAAAAAATATACTTCTTTAGGAGGTAAGATACCAAAAGGAGTACTCTTAGTTGGGCCTCCAGGAACTGGAAAAACATTATTGGCAAAAGCTGTCGCTGGAGAAGCAAAAGTTCCTTTCTTCTCATTAAGTGGATCAGATTTTGTTGAAATGTTTGTTGGAGTCGGAGCATCTAGAGTAAGAGATTTATTCCAAACTGCAAAATCTAAATCCCCTGCTATTATTTTTATTGATGAAATAGATGCAATTGGCAGAAGTCGAGGTAAAAATCAAATTACGGGTGCAAATGATGAAAGAGAAAATACACTGAATCAACTTCTAACAGAAATGGACGGATTTGGCACAAATCACCACGTAATCGTAATTGCTGCAACAAACCGAGCTGATGTTCTAGACAAAGCGCTTGTTCGTGCTGGCCGATTTGACAGACAAATTTATATTGACTTACCAGAATTGCATGAAAGAAAAGAAATTTTCATTGTTCACACCAATAATTTAAAAATAAACAAAAAGTTAGATCTAGATTTTTTAGCGAAACAAACACCTGGATTTAGTGGTGCTGATATTGCAAATCTTTGCAATGAATCGGCATTAATTGCTGCAAGAAAAAACAAAAAAACTATTACAAAAGAAGATTTTTTAGATGCTGTGGATAGAATTGTAGGTGGTGTTGAAAGAAAAAATAAATTGATGACGGAAGAAGAAAGAAAAATTATTGCATATCATGAGTCAGGGCATGCGACTATAAGTTGGATGCTAGAACACGCATCACCATTAGTAAAAGTGACTATTGTCCCAAGAGGCAAATCACTAGGCGCAGCATGGTATCTCCCAGATGAAAGACAAATTACAAGGGTAGAGCAAATACTCGATGAAATATGTGCCACACTAGGGGGACGGGCAGCAGAAGAAATTATATTTAATAAAGTATCTACGGGTGCACTAAGTGATTTAGAAAAGGTCTCAAAACAAGCTAAAGCTATGGTTTTGATTTATGGATTTAATAAAAAGATAGGTAATGTGACATACTATGACTCAACTGGACAAGAATCCTATTTTAATAAGCCATATAGTGAAGAAACTGCGAAAACAATAGACCAAGAAATCAAAAAAATCATTGAACAAGAATATACTCGTGCAAAAAAAATATTAGCAAAACACAAAAAATCTCTTATTAATTTAGCTGAGCTACTTTTAAAAAAAGAAGTTATATTTAAAGAGGATTTAGAAAAAACACTAGGAGAAAGAAAGTGGAAAGAAGTAGAAAAAATTAACATTAATAAGCTTCGCTCATAATGAACTTTATTCATAAACTTAAAATAGCTGCTGGAATTAAACCGAAAGAGCAAGAAGATGCTATTGAGCGTGATAATTTGGAAATTTTAACCGATGACAAAACAGACGTAGTATTTGCAAAAACATTATTAAAAAATAATGGCAATTTTTTTTACTGTGACACAAAAGATGATTTAATTAAAACACTTCAAGCATTAAGCAAAAAAATGAACGGCAGTGTGTTTTTTTGCCCTGAAGAGATACTTCAAAAAGTGTTAAATCATTCTAGCATTCAACAAAGTCAAAACCCTTCAGAATGCGGTATTATTTTATCTTCATGTGAATATTTAATTGCTAACCAAGGAAAAGTCATGCTTTCCTCCAAACAATTGGGGGCCAATATGATAAAAAATCTACCTAAAGAACATGTGATTGTCGCATATGCTTCACAAATAGTTAAAAACCTAAATGAAGCCATGTCTGGAATTAACACAAGATATATACATGAAGGACTACCATCTACCATTACAACTATTACTAGTAAAAGAGATCATAATAAAAATATCGGAGATGGCAATATTAAAAATCTCAGTGTCTTGTTAATTGAAGATTTTAAATATTAAAAATACTTAATGACATTTTTATCGGATAAAGAAAATATGTTTCTCAGACTATTATCTAGCTTAGCATATGGCACTTTATTTGTATATGTCATAATTATAAAGAATTTAATCCCTTTCTACATCTTTATAGGGACTTTAGTCATCGGCTCAATACATGAGTTAATTACAATAAATAAAAAGACCAAACATCTCATTTTCATAGGAACGATGGCTTATGTTTTGATCTCATTTATTTTATTCATTAAAATAAAAAATTCAAATAATGGAGTCCCATTAATATTAATCCTCATTATACAAGTTTGGAGTGCTGATTTGGGCGGATACTTAATCGGTAAGTTATTTGGGAAAAATAAATTAACTATAATATCACCTAACAAAACTTGGGAGGGAATATGTGGCAGCCTTATTTTTTGCCTATCAATTGGTTTTTTATGTAACAAATTAAACCCAAATCTTATTCAAAGCAATTGGATATTGGTATCTGCCTCAATATGCTTTGGAAGTATTGTTGGAGACCTCATAATATCAAAAATGAAAAGAGTAAATCATATAAAAGATAGTGGATATTTTTTACCGGGCCATGGTGGATTTTTAGATAGACTTGACAGTTTGTTTTTAGCAACAATCATCTATTATTTTATCATATACATATAATTGTTTTCAACAGCTCCAAATCCCTTGTAAAATGTTTTTAAATTTAACATATTAGAACCTTCGAAATCTAAAATTATATTTTGAGAACTATGATCAAAAATATATTGATCAATTAAAATAGTCATCGTATTAACTTTGACACTTTTATTAGAAAAATTAAATAATAATATATTTCGATCAAAATATGAAAGGAAGAAAGCAGAAGCAAGTAAATTTCCAAGACTATCATACAAGCCAACTAGATTCCCTATTTTTTTTTGAATAGAATACGTAATTAAAGATTCTATCGTCTTATACTCTGAAAACTTTAAATTAGATTTAATTCCAATATTTTTTTTGTATAATCTCATAAATACATCTAATTCTTTCAGCTCCCGAATTACAAAATCATAATTCGCACCCATTTTTAAATTACGTTTCGTATTTGTATTGTAATTCAAATGTAATTGTTGATAATTAAAGCTTAAATCTAATTCTAGATTAACACGGTCTAGTAAATTAATTGACAATTTATTGTCATGAATAATATTTTTAAAAGACACACATGAATATGAATTAATTGAGAAATAAAATTGTCTATATCTCTCATCTAATATATTTAATAAATCCAGCAATATTTGTTGATTATTTAATAACTTTTCACTACTTGAAAAAGGACCTAATTGTTGACAAAATAAAGGATGGTAAACTTTTTTGAAGCACAGAAAATTTTTCCATATAATTGGAAAAATCAACTCGTAGTCTCCATACACCAAAGCACCCCAATTTTTCGAAACAATATCTAAATACCAAGAGCATGCATATACTGTTCTATTAATAGAAGCCTCAAGACAAGAATCCCATTTTAAACGATTAATTTCATTATTATTTAAATACTTAATTGTCATCAAAAATGTATTTAATCATATCTTCGTATACCAAATTCCAACCACCCCATTTACCTTGATCATTTAAAGACTCATTATGCCAAATAGATATAAATGTCCCATTTACATATTTTACATGCTTCACTAGTTGTTGAATCAGGCTAAATGCTTTGATTGGCTGCAAGTTTAAATATAATCTTAATGACACATCCATAACACTAAAAGGGTGTATTAATAAATTTGTGGTACAATTATCCTCTAAATCAAAAAAATAAAAATTATAAGAAGTACCTGCACGAAACCCTGGATAAGATGCGAAGCCCATACTGTAGTCATGCTGAATACCCGACTTAATGAAATTCCTATAATTCTGTGGTAGATTTAACAATAAAAAATGTTGGCGATTATTTAGGATTTTTTTATTTAAGATGTGTTCTAATCTAGCTATTTCAATATTAATGTTTTGAGGTTTTTTTACAGAAAACATAGAAGTATGAATGCCTACATCACAATGTTGAGAAATATCTTTTATTTTATTTTGAAAATGTAAATTACTGGGGTTTATATTCCTATCATAAAATCTATAGTCGCCCAATAAAAAGAAAAAAATACTTGTTAAATTATATTTGCGATGCATAGACAAAATATAAGAATAAGTATCATATGGATCTTTTTCTTGAAAGAATAGGACATGAAATCTATTACAGATTTTTTTAAACCTAAAAGAAAATAAGTCTTTAACCAAGCCACCTAAATTTCTAAAAAATCCTTTTTCTAAATATGCATATGCATTATCAACATCTATGGTATTGATAAATTTGAAAGAATTCTGTTTGAATTTTAGATTTGGGAAACGATCCTTTAATCGATCTTTAATAAATAGTATCCAATAATCAACCACTGGTGTGGTTAAAAACTCATGTATAAATGCAATACTATTCTCAACTGAGAAGCGACCAAACCTATCTTTTTTATGAGGCAAATACTCTTCGTAACGTGTCAACATATAAAACGATGACGCAAACGGATCAAAAGGCAAAGCAGAGTTATTACATAAAAAAAATATTTTTACCCCATTATATGCGGAAAAAACTAAATCTTGTTTCTTCAGATTTGACTCAAATAAAAAATTGGATGCATAAAAAAACAACTCATCTGAAAAAGATTTTTTGGAATAATTTATTTTTGGGATTTTGGATTCTAAAAAAAACTTCTGATCCTGAGTAAAAACAATATTAAGTCCTAAAACATGATGAAAAATATGGTGAAAGATATACTGTAACCTTGGGCTATCTTTTTCCAAATAAATTAACAAATCCATAAATCAAAAAGTACAATCAACTACTTTTTTTCATTAATTTGGATTTTAAACGACCTGCTTTATTTTTATGAATTACATTTCGTTTTTCTAATTTATCAATCATAGAAATAATACTCGGAGTTTTCTTTGCTTGTTCTTTGTCAGATTCTGAAACTAATGCTCTAATTGCATTTCTGACAGTTTTATGAAGATATTTATTTCCCTCATTCTTAGTCTTATTAGAACGAATTCTTTTTTTTGTTGATTTATGATTTGCCATTTACATTTATATTTTAGCAGTCCGTAGGGGAATCGAACCCCTGTTACCAGGATGAAAACCTGGCGTCCTAACCCCTAGACGAACGGACCTATTATACTCTCAAAAAAAGAGAGTGAGCAAAATTAATAACTTTTATCCTCAAAAAAAAAAAAAATTAATATGATTTAGCAAAAATAACCCTCTGATTCGATGGGTTACCTGTTAAAATACATTTACCTTTCTCTGATTTAATAGAAATTGGAAGACATCTGATAGTCGCTTTTGTCAATTTTTTAATTTCATCTTCTGTTTGAGAAGTGCCATCCCAATGAGCTAAAACAAAACCGCCAAGATTTATTTTCTTTTTAAAATCGTCAAAATTATCAATAATAAAAGTATTTTTTTCTTGAAAAGACTTAGCTTGAAGAAACAAAGAGGTTTGCATTTCATCTATCATTTTTATAACCACACTATTCACATCTGCTATATTAATATTTTGTTTTTCCAAATTATCTCGCCTAACAATTTCTATTGTTTGATTAGCCAAATCTCGAGGCCCCATGGCAATTCTCACAGGCACTCCTTTTACTTCATACTCCGAAAACTTCCAACCTGGCTTATGAGTATCCCTAAAATCTTCTTTTACTCTGATTCCTAAAGCACGCAATTCCTTAGATATGATGTTCATTTTATGTACAATAGCGTCATATTCTTCTTGACTATGATAAATCGGAATTAAAACAACTTGATATGGTGCTAATTTTGGAGGTAAAATTAAGCCTCGATCATCTGAATGTGTCATAACTAATGCCCCGATGAGTCTAGTGGACACCCCCCAAGAACTTGCCCAAACATAATCTAATTTTCCAGATCTATTAGCAAATTTGACATCAAATGCTTTTGCAAAATTCTGACCCAAAAAATGCGATGTTCCAGCTTGTAAAGCTTTACCATCCTGCATTAAAGCTTCAACACAATAAGTGTCTATTGCTCCAGCAAACTTTTCCCGATCACTTTTTAATCCTTCAATAACAGGAATACCTAAGGTTCCTTCAATAAAATCCTTATAGATAAATAATATTTTTTTTGTTTCTTCAATCGCCTCCTTATCTGTTTCATGAGCAGTATGTCCTTCTTGCCACAAGAATTCGGATGTTCTTAAAAATAATCGAGTTCTCATTTCCCACCTTACTACATTAGCCCATTGGTTAATTAACAATGGTAAATCTCGATATGATTTTATCCATTTTTTATATGTATCCCAAATAATTGTTTCAGATGTTGGTCTCACAATTAATTCTTCTTCTAGTTTTGCATTTTCATCTACAACAATACGGCCATCAGCATCATTTTTTAATCGATAATGAGTCACTACTGCACATTCTTTAGCAAATCCATCTACATGGCTTGCCTCTTTACTAAAAAAAGATTTTGGAATAAAGATGGGGAAATAGGCATTAACATGCCCACTTTCCTTAAACATCTGATCTAATACTTTTTTCATCTCCTCCCATATTGCGAAACCATAAGGCTTAATAACCATGCAACCACGCACACCTGAATTTTCAGCCAAATCAGCATGCACAATAATATCATTATACCACTTAGAAAAATTTTCTACTCTTTTTGTTATATTTTTAGACATATACTTATAATGTTTGGCATAATTATTGCAATTAATTTCAATGTTAATAGTTTGTTTTTTAAAATTAAAAAATAAACTTGTAATTTTGCAGTTAACTATAATAAATACCAATTATATGAAAAGTTTTGTATCATTTCGCCTAATTATAGCCCTATTTTTTTCGCTACAAATATCTTATGCTCAAGATTTTTTAGATGACCTCTATATTGTGAATATTAATTATAACCCTATTTATTCTAATAATGATCAACAAGATATTATTGATGAAGATGTGATTTACGAAGATGTTATAAGCGATACCCTATCTGAT
>CETI01034219.1_pt1 | contig 38876 bp, 34 predicted proteins | sample 361441 | NCBI WGS metagenome assembly CETI01 (sample SAMEA2622478, study PRJEB7988) | marine metagenome | biome: marine biome (ENVO:00000447); feature: deep chlorophyll maximum layer (ENVO:xxxxxxxx); material: "saline water (ENVO:00002010), including plankton (ENVO:xxxxxxxx)" | depth 90 m | reverse complement strand
AAAAGCATTACTTCATACTGTTTTTCTGAAAAATAGGTATAAAAAAGCCTTTCAATATCAATATCTTCAAATGCTTCAGCAAAACTATCTACATTATTCATAAGACGTGTAAGTATAACTGTATCTCCAGACAGGTCAGCATTTCTTAATGCTTGTTCGCCTTCACTTGATTTATAAATAATTCCTAGCACAAGCAGTAAATCTAAGTGCTTTTCAATGGGCATACTAAGGAATAATTTCACCCATTCTTCAATTTCATATGGCTTCTGACTCATAAAATAATTATATATGAATAAAACATAGTAAATTTATCTATTTTTATCTCAAATAAACTTAGATATTAGATCTATATAAAATAAAAAATTATTTTATTTTTTGAAAAAAAAATGGTACCCCTGCCGCGACTCGAACGCGGGACACCCGGTTTAGGAAACCGGTGCTCTATCCTCTGAGCTACAGGGGCATAAACTCTAATAGCTTAATTTTATAACGAAAAATGTAAAAAACATGAGAAATTGTGTGGGAGTTAGTGTGGGATGAGAATTGAATCAAGATTAATAGAAGATAAATTAGAAGCAGTTTTACTAGATGGTGAAGAGATATTATGTATCTTCCCTAGAATCGAGGGCGAGGGAGAAACTAAAGTGAAAATTCCTGAGTTCATAGTAAATTATATGGAGATGCAAAATAATGATTGATAAACACATAAAGCCACCACAAATAATTCTTCCTCCTAAACCTAAGAAGCCAGAGAAATTTGAAGTTTACTTATTGGCAATATTTATTTTGATTACTATGACTATAACTAATAAAACTTTTATTATTTCTTAAAGTTTGCAGCTTCTTCTGATCCACCAGTTGCACTTCCTTTAGAATAGGAATGTGCTCCCATTCCAGCCAAGTCGCCATCCTCAACTATAAGATATTCATTTCTAATATTTTTTCCTTCAAAAAAACATTCTAGAATTTCTCTGACTCCAGCTGCATATCTAGCTTGAGCTGATAAAGATGTTCCACTGGTATGAGGTGTCATTCCATGATTTGGCATTTTTCTCCAAATATGATCGTTGGGAGCTGGCTGAGGAAACCAAACATCTCCAGCATAACCACTAATGTGTCCAGATTCCAACGCTTTAGCCATTGCTTCTCTATTCACAATCTTGCCTCTTGCGGTATTTATAACATACGCACCTTTTTTACACTTACTAATAAGCTCTTCATCAAAAAGGTTTTCAGTTTCTGAGTGTAATGGACAACTTATGTTAATAACATCACAGACTGAAACTAAAGATTCTACAGTGTCATGAAAAGTTAAGTTTAATTCTTTTTCTTTTTCTATAGGTAATCTATGTCGATCATTGTAGTGTAGTTTCACGTCAAAAGGGTACATCTTTCTTAAGACATCGTATCCAATTCTTCCAGCTGCAATTGTTCCTACATTCATTCCTTCGACATCGTAAGATCTCTTAACCGCATCAGCTATATGCCAACCACCATCATTAACTATTCTATGTTGATTATGATAATCTCTAACCATTGCTAGAATCATCATTACAATATGTTCAGATACTGATCTTGAATTACAATATGTAACTTCTACAACATCTACTTTATTATCAATAGCCGCTTGTAGATCAACATGATCAGAACCAATACCAGCTGTAATTGCCATTTTTAAGTTTTTTGCTGATTCAATTCTTTCTCTGGTTAGGTAATATGGCCAAAAAGGCTGAGAAATTACTATGTCTGCGTCTACTAACTCTTTATCCGCAATACACCCTTTTGAGTCTTTATCTGAAGTTACCACCAAAGTATGTCCATTTTCTTCTAAGAATTTTCTAAGACCTAACTCTCCTGAAACACACCCTAGTAACTCACCGGGTTTAAAATCTATAGATTTTGGATTTGGTAATGTCATTCCATCAGGATATTTATCTAAATGAGGAAGTTCGCTCATAGGATATGACTCAGGCATTCCATCTGTTGGGTCATCATATAAAACACATAAAATTTTCATAAATATTTCCTATCTAGCTATAAATTTATAAACCATTCCTTGGTCATAATGACCTGCAGTATTACAAATAAAGGCATATGTTCCTGCTGGAAGATCATTTATTACAAGTTCTGCTGTTTCTCCAGGCTGAATACCTTCTATTTTCCCTAAAATATCAAGCTGACTTTCATCTGCCATTGATCCGTCCTCAGTTAATGCTAAATCTTCGTGTTTATTGTTATTTAGCAATACCAAATTATGTTCTAAGTTCCCATCATTTGTAAGAGTTAGTGTAAGTTCACCAGGTTTTATATGTTTCCCCATTTTATAGTTTGGGTCAACGTCAACATCCCACTCACTCATTGATACATCAACTCTGCTTTTTGTGATTGTTTCTCCTTCATCACTTACTACCGTTTCGCCTTCAGTTGTGCTAGAGCAGCCAAGCGCTATTATTGAAATAATTGATAAATAACACAAACTTGATAAAACTTTTTTCATTTTTCTAACCTTTCTAATAATTAGATAAATTTTTTAGATTGATATTACTATTTTAAAAAATCTTTTTTTTTGATTTTTTTTTAATTTAAAACTGTCTTATTTAAAGTACTTTAATAAGACCCAAAATAGAGAATATTAATATCCGATATAATTGTCAACTAATTTGGTATAGAATTTTATTTTATTTTAATAATTGATGTAGTTCTAAAAAATTATTACATGAATAATTAAATTTGTTTTTTGGTTTTTCTTTAGCATTGCTTGAGTATTCAAATGGTCGATGAACATAAGCTGTTTTTAAGCCAGATTTTTCAGCTGCTAAAAGATCGTGTTCATGTGCTGCAACTAACATAACTTCATTTGTTTCAAGACCTAAATATTCTGTTGCTTTTTTATATACATATTCATTTGGCTTATATTTTAAGAATATATCTCCTGAAAAAATAAAATCCCAAGATAATTTAGAATATTTACTCATATTTAGAAGTAATGAAAAATTCCCATTTGAAAGCGTACCAATACTAAATTTATTTTTTAGTAATGCAAGGCCTTCAACAGAATCTTCCCACGGATCTAATTGATGCCAAATTTGATTCAATTTATCGATTGAGTGATCATTCATTTTATCGATTAATTTAAAATCTTTGAGTAATTTTATTAATTTGTTCTTATGAATTTCATCAACTATTTTCCAGGTTTGATTTTGATCATTAAATTCTTTGATGTAATCTGAGTATCCTTTTCTCCATTCTGTAGCAAAACTTTCTAGATCAGAATCTGATAAATCTTCAGGTAAAAAAGAGTTTAATCTTCTAGTTATTGTTTTTCTCCAATCAACTACGGTGCCAAAAACATCAAAAATCAATGCTTTTATCTTTTTATCACTCATTTAAATAAATATTTCCTCTCTTGATCCTATAGAAGTTTCAAATTTTGCCAGATTTTTTAGAATTTCTATTTCAATTTCATTTATTTTAGAGTATGATTCAACAGCTTTAATACCTTTTAAAAATAGATCAGGATCACCAGGCGGTAAGAAAGATGTGATATTACGAGATAATGCAAATCTAACTGCTAAATTAATATTTTTTATATCTGAAAGTGGTTTATACCAACAATTCTTATAACTTAATTCTCTTTCTTTTTGAGAATTCCATTGTCTATCTGCCATTACTTTTAAAGCTAAGACAGAAACTCCTAGTTGATTACATTCATCAATTATTTCCACTCCAAAATTATGATTCAATATTAATTTCCAATTTATGGGAATTAATATTGAATCAAATGAAAAGGTTTTTAATAATAATTTAGCAACTTCTATGGAATGACATGAAAATCCTATATTATTAATTTTTCCTTCTTTTTTTGCTTTTTCTAAAGTTTCCAGTGCTCCATTTTTACCAATTACTTTTTCATAATCTTCTTTTGTTTTCATTCCATGTAATTGATAAAGGTCAAAATAATCTGTTTTTAAGGTTTGTAATGAATCTTCTAAATCTTTATTTGAATCCTTTAGAGTTCTAGATTTTGTTTTACATGCTAGAAAAACATTATTTCTTTTATTCTTTAATCCTTCTCCCATTAGTTTTTGCGCATCACCATATCCAGGAGCGACATCAAAATAATTAACGCCTTTATCAATTGCTAAGTTTATAATTTTTGAGGATTCTTTTAAACCTAAGCCTTTAATAGATATCCCACCTAATCCAACGACAGAAAGCTGTTTTTTATTTTTACCGTAATTTCTATAAAGCATTTGATTTTCTTTTTCTTTCTTTAAAAAACAATAAACAATTTAATAATACTAATACAATCCCTAGTGCAGCTGGAAAATAAATTTCGTTTATAAATCCTATTATTGAAAAAAAAGAAATAACTAAAATAGATATGATTCTACTTGGGGTTTCTACTGTTTGTTTTGAAAAATTTAAAAGAATAAATATTGGAATGGATAAAATAAACCATCCAAGAAAATTATGATTTGGGATTGAGTAATATGGGCCTTCTTCATTCCAAATCCAAATTTCTAAACCATGCACTGCGATAGGATCTATTACTAAGTCAATGATTACCATTATTAATGAGCCATAAATTATAAAAAATTTATTTCTAATATTTTGAATGAAACTGAAGCTAAAATTTACTATTATTATCCATGCAGAAATCATTACAATAGGTACTGAAAAAAGTTTTAGATTAAATACATCACTATAATTATAAGAACCAAACAATATCCCTATTTTTACTCCTAAAACTTCGTAAAAAAATCCTATAATTCCAATACAAATAAGAAAACATAACAATTTTCCTTTTGAAAACATTAGAACCAATAAACTTCCTACTATCATAAATAAATTTGGAGCCCATGAAGGAGTATTTTTTATAATTCCTATTTCAGCTAAAATACCACCCATCAATAAAGTTATAAAAAATGAAAACCCTGCATATTCAAATATTTTTTTTATTTTTTTAGGCATATTTTTTTATAATTTCTCTGCTTACAATTTTTGAAGACATAACAACTATTGGAGTCCCACCACCAGGATGGACCCCCCCTCCAACATAATATAAGCCTTCTATTTTTCTATCCTTATTTGGCTGCCTAATAATACTTCCTAGTATTCCGTGCGAAACTTTACCATATATAGATCCATAAGGTGCTGCAAATCTTTTTTCAAAATCGTTAGGTGTTATTATTTCCATAAATTTAGAATTATCAATTATTTTTTCTAAATTATGTTTTTTTAAGGTATTTCTTATTTTGGAAACTGCATTTGTTATTTCCTTTTCCCCCCATATTTCTTTTGTTGCATGAGTATTACACATCAAAAAGATACTTTCTGAATTTTTTGGAGCTAAGGTGTTATCAGTTTTTGTTGGGCAGTTTATATAGACTGTTGGATCTGATGGAAATTTTTTTTTATTAAATATTTCTTCAAATTCTTTTTTATAATTTTTAGAAAAAATAACATTATGATGACGTATTTCTGGAATTTGCTCATTTAATCCAACTAGAATAACAAAACCAGACATAGATAAAGAATCTTCTTTTATTTCAAATTTGTTATTTATCATGGTTTTAGTTATTAATGGATCAACGTTACTAACGATAATATCGCAATTGATTTTTTCTCCATTACTCAAAGTTACAGATTGTACTTTTTTCTTTTTATTGTTTATTTTAGAAACCTTTAAATCTTTTATTATTTTAATATTTTTCGAAATTAATATTTTTTCTATTTTTTCAATTAATTTATATAAACCTCCTGAAATATACCATGCTCCATAACTCAACTCCATATATGGAATAATAGACAAGATTCCAGATGATTTGTACGGAGATGATCCAACATATGTTGGGTATCTATTGAAAATTTTCCTTATTTTTTCATCAGAAAATTGATCTTCAATATAATTATTATATTTTTTAAAAAATAATTTAAAAGGACTCGCTAATAATAATAATAAATTTGAAAATTTTGGTTTTGAAAAAAGTCCTTCTTTGAAAAACGTTTTTTCTGAAAGATGAAATAACTTTGAACCTTTTAGTATAAGTTCATAGAATTTTTTTATTTCATTATTGAATACTTTTTCTAAATCACTTAGATCAGATGAATATTCGATTTTTTCTTTTTCAAACATATATAAAAAAAGAGGATTTATTTTTTGTAGATTTAAATGATCATATATATTTTCACCGCATTCCTTAAATAAATCTTCAAATATATGAGGCAAAGTTATTAATGAAGGTCCTGTATCAAAAGTAAAACCATCTTTTTTGAAGATATTCATTTTTCCTCCTAAATTAGAGTTTTTTTCAATGATTGTAATATCAAATTCACTTTTAGATAAATTTATAGCAGTTGCTAAACCACCTAAGCCTCCACCTATTATTATGATTTTTTTACGATTTTTCATATGTTCTGTCTTTCCAATCTAACCCTTTCCCAAATTTCATATTTTTCCATGAACTTATACCGAGTAGGAACATTGTCAATATTCCAAAAGGATGTGTAAAAATAGATAAAAAATTATACTTGAATTTTATGTTTATTAGAATTATGGGAATAAAATTTATAGATAGTAAAATGGCAGACAAATTTTCATGGAAATTTAGAATAATTGATGATGTGTAAATTATGGGAGCAATAAAATAACTTATTATAAAAATTGATTGAAAAAAGAAAAATGATGAATCTTTGCTAAAGCCAGGATAGTAATTTTTCTTAAAACCATTCCATATTGATTTAAAAGAATCGTACATTTTTACAGAAATTATTTTTGATCCGTTTATACAGTAAGTATTCTCTCCTTTTTGTCTGAAAATTCTAGCTAATCTTGTATCTTCAAAAAGATCATTTTTTACTAAATCGTGACCACCTAATTTGAAATAAGTTTCCTTTTTGAATAGTATACAAGCTCCATGAGCTAAACCTAAATTATCAGAGTTACTTTTTTTTGATATAAGCATTGGACAAGTTGTAAAAACAATAAAGTTTAGCAATGGCATAAATATTTTTTCTACAATAGATTGCATTTCAATTTTTGGCCATGCAGATACCATTGTAAGTTTGTTTTCTTTAGAATAATCAATTAGTTGACTTAGTTCCTGTTTAATAATAGTGTCGGCATCAATAAATAAAATCCATTCTGAAGCAGACTGCTTTGCAAGCTGATAACATGCAAAAGATTTTCCTGTCCATCCTTTTTCTAATTTATGAGTTTTTGCTAGTTTTACTTTTCTATTTGTTTGTATTATTTTTTTTATCTCTTCACTTGTTGAATCAGTAGAATGATCGTCATAAACTAGTATTTCGTTAAAATTTTTGTTTGTAGAAATTATTGAATCAATACAACTTTTTATATTTTTTTCTTCATTTCTTGCAGGAATCAGAATAGATAAATTTTTACTATGACTTTTTATCGAACCAAATTGAACCCAAGAAAGGTTGGAGGATACTATTAATATCGAATATAAAACAAAAAAGCTTAAGATTATATAAATAATTTCAATCATATCTCTAAATCTTCTAAAATTTTTTCTTTTGTCATTTTTGAGCTAAGCACACACATTGGAACTCCTGTTCCAGGAGTTGTTGACGCTCCAACAAAATATAAATTTTTTATTTCTTTTGATTTGTTTGGATTTCTAAAGGGACCTATTTGATTGAAGTTATGAGAAGGGCCAAAAGCAGATCCGTCAAATAATCCATATTCATTTTTCCAATCTTTTGGGGTAAATATTTTTTCATAAACTATATCATCATTTTTTATATCTATATTATTTTCTTTAAACCTTTTAAAAACTAATTCTTTTAACTCTTTTGCTTTTTTTGCACCATGTTTACCTTTGAATTTTGAAATAGTTGGGCATGGTATTAGGACAAATATTGATGATTTTCCTTTGGGTGCAAGGTTTGGATCTGTTTTTGATGGGATTGATATATAAAACGGAAGATCACTTGGAATCTTATTTTCAGCAAATAATTCATTGAAAGTTTTTTTGAAATCATCAGGTAAAAAAATAGTATGGTGGGTTAATGAATCTACTGTTTTATTAAGCCCCCAGTAGTAGGTGTATACTGATGGAGTCATTTTATTTTTATTTATATTTAGGCCTATTAATTCCTTGTATGTTGTTTCAGAATCAACATTTGAAATTATCAAGTCTGCGTATTTTATTTCTTTATCAACTAATACCCCTATAGCCTTGCCATTTTCTATGATAATTTTTTCTATTTTCGAAGATGTATTAATTTTTACTTTAGAATCTAGATTTAATTTTTCAATCCCTTTAACAAGGCCGTACATTCCTCCTTTTGGCATCCATAATCCATACTGTAATTCACCATAAGGAAGAATACTGAAAAACCCAGGAAGCTTATACGGAGAATCTCCTAGATACATACTGTATGAACTAAAAGCTTCTATTATTTTTTCTTCTACAAAAAATTTCTTTATTTCACTATACATATTGTTGGTTAAGCCCAACTTAAGTAGATTTTTAAAACCTGCGTTTAATAGCCAACTGAAAACATTAGAAGAATTTTTAGTAACAATATTCTTAAATGCTAAATCATATTTTTTTTGTGAACTTTTGAAAAAATTTATTATCCCTAATCTGTCTTTTTTTGAAAATTTACTTATTTCATCAGATAAAATGTTTAGATCAGAGCTTAGCTGCAAATTACTTTGATCTCTCCATAAAAAATTTACTGCAGGGTCAACTTTAATTAATTTAACATAGTCATAAAAATTTTTACCTAAACTAGAAAAATAATCTTCATAAACCCATGGATAATTTAACAAAGAAGGTCCTGTGTCAAAAGTGAAACCCTCTTCTGAAATTATATTAGCTCTACCCCCGACACTTTTTTGTGACTCATAAATTTCTACATTGAAATTTTCTTTTGAAAGTAAAGGAGCGATAGAAAGTCCTCCTATCCCTGCTCCTATAATGATTACTTTTTTAGGGTTATTTTTCATATATAAAGTAATATTAACTTCCATAATTTTTTGAAAGGTAAAAATGATAATTTTTCTTTTAATGTCAGGCTATAACGATGATCTGCGTCCATTTCTTTTTCTAAAATCTTAGAATTTAATTTCCTATATAATTTTAGGCAACTCTTGATTGCAATTTGGCTATCTGGAGAAAAATTTTTCATCCCTTTCTCAGCTTTTTGATACCATTTTTCAGCTTCTTGAGCTAATATTTTCCTGGCTTCTATAACGTATATTGGAAGATCAGAAATTGTTTTAGGTTTTTCCAGCAAGTTTTTGGGAGTATAAAATCTACCTCTAAAATAATCTTCATAAACATCTCTTGCAAAGTTTGTAAGTTGCAATGCTATACCCAAATCTCTTGAAGGCTCTAGCAAGTCATTCACAGTTTTGTTTTGATTCGGACCATAAATATAAGCTAAAAAATAACCAACTACTATTGCTGAACCATATATATATTTGTCTATTAGCGTATTCATGTCTGAATATTCATAAACATCTATATCTTTCCTCATGGCATCAATAAATGAAAGATAGTATTCATCAGGAATATTTTTTTCAATTGCAGTCATTCTGTATGCTGAGATAATTATAGGAATTTCATTAGATGTTAGTTCTTTTATATTGGAGTATTTTTTAGACTCTTGAAATTTATTTTCCCATTCATCAAGCATTGAATTTTTTTCTTCCGAAGTCATTTCAAAAGTATCTACTATTTCATCAGGGAATCGAACTGAAGCATAGATGATTTCTACCAAATCTCTTTTTTGCTTGGGGAGAAATCTTGTAACGGTAAAAAAACTATTGCTGTAGTTTTTTAGGATATTTTTTCCTAAATCTTTACATACCCTGTAAGCTTCTTCATCGTTTTTAGAAGATCTGATTTTCTGCAATGAAGCTTCTTCTAATTTATTCCATTGATTTAATTGCCATAAATTTTCATCAGAAGAATACTTGTAAGGATTATTATCTTTTATTTTCCTTGCCATAACTTAATTCTAATCTAATTTTTTTTTCTTCACACAATATTAATAATCAGAGTTTACAATTAATATAACTATTAGTATTTAAAAGGTATTTTATGAAAAAAATAGCTATATTTATATTTTTACTATTTATTTTTTCTTGTTCTGATAAATCAGAAGAATCTATCAATAATGATTTAATTGAAGATAATACTTCTATACAATTAGAAAATGATAAAGCTGAGGAAAAAATAAATCAGAAAGACTCTAAAGATTATAATAAAAATGCACCTCCGTCCTCAGATAATAATAATCAAAACTTAGAGACTAAAGAAATCCATGATAAATCCTCTGTTGTTTCGGTAGATTTTAACCCTGAATCTGGAAATTATATTAGAGCAAATTATAGAGTAAAGGAACAATTGGCTAGACTGCCTTCTCCAATTGAAGCTATTGGATACACAGATTCTATAACAGGAGGAATTTATATTGATGCACAAGGAGTTCCAAATAAAAACTCAATTATTAATATTGATTTATCTACACTAAAAAGTGATGAATCACGAAGAGATAATTATTTGAGAGGTAGCTCTTTAGAAACAGATAAGTTTCCTCAGGCTGTATTTGAAATAAGAGAAATCGCAGGATTTGATTTAATGTCTCTGATTACTTTGCAAAAGAATGATTTTCAAATGCAATTGATAGGTGATCTTACTATTCATGGGGTTACAAAAAGAAAAACATGGAATATTGATGCTACATATGAATTGGGAAAACTAAAAGGTAAGGCTTCTCTTTCGTTTCCATTTAGCGATTTTGATATGGATATTCCTAAACTTTTCTTTATTATTAGCGTTGAGGATAAAATTACACTAGAGTTAGACTTTGATGTTTTATTAAGCTTAGACACTACAATAGATCTTACTTCTAAATCAATTCCTCAGTTTATTTCAGAGCAAATAGATGCAAATAAACCAAATTCCTTATATACGAATGCTTGGCTATGTACAGATGATAAAACTGTTTTTGTTGATGACCTTTCAACTCAAACGGAAGAAACATGGAAATGCTATGTAGATATAGAACTATCCGATGATTCTGTAATAGTTACTAGCACAGGCATACCTAATCATGACTTTCAGTCTGGATTAGGATGCTGTGCAGAAGAAGTAAATTATCAATGGATTATTCCGACAAATCCTCAGATCAGTGAAACTATTACCATGGCTCCTGATAGAGGAGCTGTGGCAATTACCGTAACAGGAGTCCCAATATTTGGCCCTGAAGAAGGACCTGGGGGTGATGCTGTTGCATTGCACTTTGATTATTTTGAAGAGGATAGGCAACCTATAGAAATTGGTGTGTGCGGAGGACATTCTGCTGGAGCTTATTTTCATTATCATTTTGATGCCAATTGTATGCATTGGCACCCAGAGGGGACAGCCTTAGATTGGGAAGATTGGGATTACAAAACTTCTTTAGATCCTAGCGAACACTCTCCTATAATAGGATTTGCCTTTGATGGATTCCCCATTTATGGTCCGTATGGCTGGGATTCTTATAAAAATGTTATAGAAATTACTTCTAGCTATAAATTAAAAAAAGGCGCTAATGGATATGGGGGTATAGATGATTGGGAATATATTGAAGGATTAGGAGATACGGATGAATGCAATGGGCTTTCAAGTCCTACACCTGAAGTTCCAGATGGGATTTATCATTACATTAGCTCCATAAGAAATGGAGAAGGGGAAATTGGATTCCCTTATTTTTTACTTTGCTACCATGGAATTCCAGAGCAGTCTAATTTTGATCAAGGAGGAACACAACAAGGACCTCCAGCTAGAAATCAAATGCAAGGTGGTGCAAATATTGGAAGAAATCAACCTCCAGATTTTTCTGAAGCCGCTTCTAAGTTAGGAATTTCTCAAGAAGAGCTATTATCTGCATTAGGAGGCCCGCCGCCTGACTTAGAAAAAGCTGCAGAAGTACTTGGTGTATCAATTGATAAACTAAGAGAAATCATCCCTCTTCCGCCTAGAAGGTAACAAATAAAAGAAATTTTTTTTCAATAAATCTTGTAATTAATTCTGTTGACTTAATTAGAACACTTGTTCTAAAATGAACATATGTTCTAATTAAGGAGTTTATTAATGACAACGAAATTTTCAGAAAATGTTTTCAGTAATACTGAAGAAACTAAATTATTAACAGATAATAATTTGATAAGATCTATAGCCTCAAGCATAATCAATAAAAAAGAATGTCAATATGACGTAGGGGTTGAATGTTTTTATTGCTGGCACGAAGCAATGAATGATTTAAGAATATGGACATTAGTTAAGAACAATCATGAATATTCTAAGTGCGCTGTATTTAGTTCTTTGATAATAGAATGCTTGTATCCTGCTGTATTAAAGATGATTAATAAAGTCAATGAATTTAATAATTTTGATTTTCTTTTTTCAAAAAACCATAATGAAATATCATATGATAAATCAAAGTATGTTTTTTCTAATAAATTGGATCATTCTGATAAATTTTTGATAGCAGAAAATATTGATCTATATGGTCAAAATTTAGACTCAATAAATGCTTTAGTGAAAATAAATGTTCTTAAAAACAGGTACTCTCAAGAATATTTTTATCTTTCTAATAATTGTAATCATATTTAGGAGCGCTGTAATGACAATGATTGAAAATAATAATTCAGCTTCTAAAGATTTTTTTCTTGATGATGGCTGTGAATATTCAAAAAGTTGCTTAGAATGCCCTTTGACTCTTTGTAAATATGATGATCCTATCTTGGATAATTCTAAATCAAAAAATAATAGAAATATTATCATTGCTAATATGAAAAAAAGCAATATGACAAATAAAGATATAGCTGAAACATTGAATATTTCTACTAGAACTGTTCATCGAGTTTTGAGCCAAGAAAATATTATTAGTCAAAAATTTGTACTAGACCTCAAGAATCAAAATATAATAAAAAAAACTCATTTGATTAGTATGAGGAACTAAGTCAAATCTCTTCTTTGGATAAAGGTTTCTAAGAAAATTTGTGTTCAAGATTTTACTCCCCAAAAAACATAAAGTTTTTGAAACTACAGGTTTTCTATATAAACTACCTCGAACGCTTTATTTAAAGAAGAGATTTTAATGTAAAATCAATTCCCTACAAGAAGCATTGATCTTTCTGCAATATTTACGCCTCTATCAGCAATTCTTTCCAGGTTATGAGCAACCCATAGTAGATATGTTGCTCTTTCTATCTCAAGGGGTTTATTCTTCATTAGTTGAATCAACCTGCCTCTAACATCAGAATTTAACTTATCAATAACGTCGTCCTGTTTTTTTATCTTATTAAATCTAGTTTTTACTTCCTTGGGGTCTTTTATTAAGAATGTTTCAGTACTCATTCGTAATATTTCAACTGTATTTATACTCATCTGAGGAATAATTACTAGATCTGTAGGAAGTGGTCTTACTCCCATTTTTATTGTTAGAACAGCTATTCCTTCAGCATAATCTCCAATTCTCTCTAATTCCTCAATAACATACATACAAGAAACTATTTCACGTAAATCTGATGCTAAAGGTGCTTGCCTTCTTAAAATTCCCATACATAGCTCTTCTAGGTCATCACACATTTTATCTATAACATCATCACCCTTTATTACATCTTTAGCCAATTCCATATTTTGTTCTAGTAAAGAATTTATGGATTTTTCAATTGATGATTCAACTGTGGATGCCATTATTTTAATTTCAGTTTCTAATCTTTCAAGTTCCTGATCAAACTCTACTCTTGCCATTATCCTATCCTTCCAGTCACATAGTCTTCTGTTCTTTTATCTTTTGGATTTCCAAAAACCGAGTCATTTGTACCATACTCTATTAGTTCTCCAATTCTTTCTTGCCCAGCCATCATAACAGCAGCATAATCACAAATTCTTGTAGCTTGTTGCATGTTATGGGTTACTATTACAATAGTTACATTTGTGGATAATTCTTTAATTAAGTCTTCTAATTTTGAAGTAGATACAGGGTCTAGAGCAGAAGCAGGTTCATCCATCAAAATTATGTCTGGATTGACTGCGAGTGCTCTTGCAATACATAATCTTTGTTGTTGCCCTCCAGATAACTCTAATCCATTATCATCAAGCCTGTCCTTTACTTCTTCCCACAATGCCGCTTTCTGTAAGGATGTCTCTACTATGCTTTCTATTTCATTATTCTTAAATCCATTTATTTTAGGCCCAAATGCTACATTTTCAAAAATGCTTTTAGGGAACGGATTTGGTTTTTGGAATACCATACCAATTTTGAATCTTATATATGTTGGATCTGATTTAGGAGAGTAAATCGATGTTTCGTTATACTTAACATCCCCTTCAACTTTGGCAGTTGGGATTAAGTCGTTCATTCGGTTAAAACAGCGAATCAAGGTACTTTTACCACATCCAGAAGGTCCTATTAAGGCTACGATTTTATTTCTAGGGACATTAAAAGAAACTTTATCTACAGCTTTAGTTTTTCCATAATAGACTGATAGGTCTTCAGTTGTTAGGATCGCCTCATTCTGATCAATTGTGTCTATGTGCTCTTTTCCCATTTTGTGAACAATCTGTATTTGTTTATTCTTATATATATTAACACATCGTAATTTATAATTGTTAAGAGACTATTAATAATGTTATCCCAATGGAAGATATATATAACTTAACGAAAAAACAAATGATTGAACTTATGGAAAAAAATAATTTTCCAAAATTTCGAGTGGATCAATTATGGAGATATTTGTATAAAAATGATCTAAATAAATTTGATGATATGAAGAATATTTCAAAAGAATTAATTGTTTTTTTAAAGAAATATTTTTATATAGGAAGTGTAGAAGAAGTTAGAAGTATTATTTCGAAGGATAAATCAACATATAAAAGCTTATTTTCATTAAAAGATGGCCAAAATGTAGAATCAGTATTGATGAATTATCCTTCAGATGATCATAGAAAACCTAGAAAAACTATTTGTATTTCAAGCCAAGTAGGATGTGCATTAGGATGTACTTTTTGCGCAACTGGGCAACAAGGCTTTACGAGGCATCTATCTTCAGGTGAAATTATTTCTCAGGTACTTTATTATAAGCAATTAGATAATAAAGGTTTTTTTGATAAAGTACTAGATAAACCAGAAAAATCCTATAAAGGAATAAAAAATATTGTTTTTATGGGAATGGGCGAACCTTTAGCAAATTATGAAAATACCATTAATGCAATTAGGATATTAAATGATAACCAAGGCACAAATTTTGGTGCTAGAAATATCACTGTTTCTACAGTTGGATTAGTTCCTCAGATCTTAAAATTAGCAGATGAAAAAATACAAATAAATTTAGCTGTATCTATTCATGCTCCTGATAATGAAACAAGATCTCAAACGGTACCAGTAAATAAAAGATATCCTATAGAAATGTTAATCGATGCATGTAAGGAATATATAAAAAAAACAAATAGGAAAATATTTTTTGAATATGTTTTATTAAATGAACAAAATGATACGTTAGATCATGCCAAAAAATTAGGCTTACTACTGAAAGATATGTTATGTCATGTAAATCTAATTCCGGTAAATCCTACTCCAAAATCAGATTTTTATAGATCTAAATCTGAAGAAATAAAGCTTTTTCAAAATAAATTAAATTCCTACGGGGTTCCGTCAACTGTTCGAATGGAAAAAGGTATTGAAGTTAGTGCAGGATGTGGACAATTGGCAAAATCTAATTCTTATTAATAATCTATAGCTTCTGCTAAAACTTCTACTAGATATTTTGGATTTTTATTAGAAAGATCTTTTATTTGATCATGGCAAGATATTCCAGTAACAATAATCTCCTCGTTTTCGGAAGAATTATTTATAGTTGGTAAAAGTCTATCTTCGGCCATTTTTTTAGAAATTTCATAATGCTCTTTTTCCATTCCAAAAGAACCAGCCATACCGCAACAACCAGCATCAATTAATTTTGCATTAAATTTTTGTGGTAAGTTTAGAGACTCTAGTGAATTACTTGTCCCATTTAAAGCTCTTTCATGGCAATGAACAAAAAGCAATAGGTCTTTATTTGAAGAATTCCAGCTGATCTGCTGAAAATTATCATCTTGAATTTGCATAAGTAAATCTTGTACAGTGAAGGTATTCTCAGAAATTTTTCTAGCCTTCTCTTTATCATCAGCTAAATCAGGGAATTCGTCTTGCATTGATGAAACACAACTTGCTTCAACTCCTACAATTTTTATGCCTTTTTTTACATATTCATATAGAAGATTTGTGTTGTAATCAACATTTTTTTTCGCATCATCAAGCAATCCTTTAGAGATCATTGTTCTTCCACAGCATTTTCTGTTAGTAATTTCAACTTCATAACCTGCAGCTTCTAAAATCTTAACCGCAGATTTTCCAACTTCTGGGTGAATAAAATTTATGTGAGTATCATGAAAAAATAGGATTTTACCTCTTGATTTTGTAGTATTTGGGACTCTTTTCTTGAACCAAGATTCAAAAGTATAAGTACTTATTTCTGGCATTGACCTGTTCTTATGAATTCCTATAATTTTTTCAGTTAATATTTTTGCAAAAGGTAGTTTGTTTGCCAAATTAAAAAAGTAAGCTTGCGGTCCAGCTATAAATTTATATAAAACGGGGACACTTCCCACTAATTTAGACCTTAAAGGAGTTTTGTGTTTCTTATAGTAGTTATGTAAAAATTCATATTTTATTTTTGCCATATCAACATTTGCCGGACATTCAGACTTACATGATTTACATTCAATACATAAATCTAGAACCTTTAACATTTTTTTGGAAGTTAATAAATCTTCTTTAAGTGCGCCAGAAAGAACTCCTCTTAATGCATTTGCCCTGCCTCTTGTTGAATGTACTTCTTCTCTAGTTGCCATGTAAGATGGGCACATTGCACCTGCATTTAGCTTTCTACAAGCTCCTACTCCGATACATTTTTCTACGGCACCTTCAAAACCACCTTCTTTGCTGAAATCAAGTATAGTATCTATTTTTTTTAATTTATATGTTGTCCCATATCTAAGATTATCTCCCATCTTAGGTGTATCGAAAATTTTTCCAGGATTCATTATTGAATCAGGATCAAAAGCTCCTTTTAATTCTCTAAATGAGTTTATAATTTTTGACCCGTACATTTTTTCTGACCAAACACCTCTTACTATTCCATCACCATGTTCTCCACTAAGAGAACCATCAAATTCTTTAACTAAATCAGAAATCTCGTCTGATATCTTTATCATACGATCTATACCTTCTTGATTTTTCAAGTTAATAGTTGGTCTTATATGAAGACAACCTTCAGATGCGTGTCCATAGTATCCAGCTTCTGTCCCATTACTTCGAACTATTTCATCGAATCTTTTTACGTATTCAGGTAATTTTTCTGGGGAAACAGCAGTGTCCTCAACAAAAGGTATTGGTTTTTTATCTCCTGGAATATTCATCATAAGCCCTAATCCAGCTTGCCTCATGGCCCATACCTGAGATATTTTTGAAGAATCAAAAAGAGTAGTTATGGCATATGAAAGATTCAATCTTTTCATTTTTTCAGATAATTTTTGTATCTTACTTCTTACCTCGTTATCAGTTGAGCCATTCATTTCAACTACCAAAATATCAGTAGGATCTCCCTGTAAGAAATCCAAGTTTCTAGAAAACCCAAGTGATTGTTTTGCTTGGGTAATGATCATTTCTCCTATATGTTCTACTGCGGCAGGTCCTTCTTCAAGAGTTGCAACTGTGGCTTCCATTGATTCTATTAAATCTTTAAAGTGTAAAATAGCTAACCCAACATATTTTGGAAGAGGTTCTAAATTTAGCTTTGCTTTTGTTACTGCTGCCAATGTTCCTTCTGAACCTACCATGATGTTAACTAAATTTAATTTATTAGAATTTGGATGAACTAAGTCAAGGTTGTAACCACCAACTCTTCTATTTACTTTAGAGTATTTAGAATTTATTTCATCATAGTATTTTGAAGACATGCTCATTACGTCTCTATAGATTTTTCCTTCTAAATTGTCTAGTGAAATTTTATCTTCTAATCTTTTTCCTGATATTTCCTCAAAGTAAGCTTTTGAACTATCAGATAGAATTACTTCCATCTCTTTAACTTGATCTACTGTTTTCCCATAAATAACCGAATGTGCTCCACAAGAGTTATTACCCATTGCTCCTCCAACATTTGCCCGTGATTTAGTCGAAGGGTCAGGAGTAAAATGTAGATTTGTATGCTTAAGGCTTTGATTTAAATTATCAATAGTTATACCAGGTTCTGTTATTACAAATTTTTCTTCTGGATTGATTTCTAATACATTGTTCATATATTTAGAAAAATCCATAACAACTGCAGAGTTTACAGTTTGGCCTGATAAACTTGTGCCTCCTCCTCTTGGAAGTACAGCTGTTTTGTTTTTATTACAGATATCTATAATAGCGGATACATCATCAGGGTTTTTTGGGAGGGTAACTCCTATAGGAGTCATCTTATATATTGAACCATCCGTTGAGTACATTTGTCTGTATACATCGTCAAAGTTAACTTCACCTTGTATACTGTTCTTCAGTTCGTGCTCTAGATAAGAATAAATATCATCCGATGTTTTTTTTCTTGCTAGAGTCATAGATTTATTTTATTGCATCTATTGTATATACCTGTTCTCCAGCAGGAGTAGAAACAGTAACTTCATCACCTGCTCTTCTACCAAGTATTGCTGCTCCGACTGGAGATACGCTTGATATTTTTCCTACAAGAGGATTTGCCTCGTTAGCTTCAACTAGTTGATACTCATGATTATTTTCACTTTGATGATTTTTTACTGTTACTTTAGAACCTATAACTATTTGATCACCCTGAGAACTACTATCTATTATATTGGCTACTTTTAGTATTGCTTCAATTTCATATATTTTGGAATTAACCATCTCTATTTTTTCTCTTGCAGCGTCTAAAGGAGCATTCTCTCTGATATCCCCATCAGCTGCAGCTTTTCTTACTTCTTCAGCTAATGTTGGCATTTCAGTTTTGTAATCTTTAAGCTGTTTTTCATAATCTTTGTATCCAGCTTCAGTTAAATTTATCTCTGCGCCTTTAGTTTCTTCTAACTTTTTAGTTATTTTACCTACATTTGATTTTTTCATTCTAAGGTGAGAAGCTAAATTTCCATCTGATAATTCATTAATCTTAAGAAATGTAAGAAATTTTTTTATATATGCTACTTTTTGAGGAGCAGTATCTGTACTTGTTCTTTTTGCAAATTCATCAGAATAAGAGCCAATTTCAGAAGGTGTTATTGTTTTGATTTCTCTTTCGGGGCCAATCCACCTTACAAGTCTACCAATTTCTTGTTGAGCAATATTGTTTAGTTTTCTTGGTGAATTTTGAACGTAATATTGGAATGCAGAAGTAAGATCAACTAAATCTAATTCCGTAATTTCTTCAGTATTTTTCTCTTCAGAAGTTGTTTTTTTAGTCAATTTAGCCCCCACAGATAAATTTCGTATCATTCTATTTTAAATCAAATCTAAGTTAAATGTGTTCCAAATAGTCATGTTTTTGTAAAGAAAGAATTCTTTTTGGAGTTTTTTTTGATAATATTAAATAATTATTACAAGTAAAAAATATTAAAAAAGAAATTATCCAGAGAAGAATTTAACTCAAATGCCAAAAAGAACTTACCAACCAAAAAATAGAAGAAGATCAAGAGTACATGGATTCAGAAGTAGAATGAGAACTCCTAGTGGGAGAAGAGTTTTGGCTAGAAGAAGAAGCAAGGGTCGTGAAAGACTAACTGTATAAACTGAATTTTGGAAGTAAAAAGTCTAAATAATAAATCAGATTTTTCTAAACTAAGAAAATATGGGAAAAGAAACAATTCAAATTTTGTTACTCTGATTACCTTAACATACAAGATAAACGATTTTAGACTCGGGTTTCAAATAAATACGAAAACAGGGAATGCAGTTTTTAGGAATAGAATAAGAAGACAAATTAAGCATATCTTGTTCGAGTTGTTTGATAAGTATGATAAAGATCCTTCAAAAAAAGGATTATGGGTACTAGTTAGCGTAAATCCTAAAATTGAAAAATTTGATTTCTCTGAATATAAATCTTTTTTAGAAAAAATAGATTTATAGGTTTATAAAATGAAAATTTATTCAGCAAATAAGTCGCTGAAAAATTTATTGATTCAGTTACTGACTTATTATAAGTTGGCTATATCACCTTATATCAGTTCTCAATGCTCCTTTTCTGAGACATGTTCGGAATTTTCTAAAAGAGCTATTTTTGAAAAAGGTATCTTTATTGGCGCATTCATAACGTTTATAAGATTAATTTTATGTACCCTTTTTCCATTTCTAAATTATTTTAGAAAATTAAAAATCAAATTAATATATTTATTTAGTCCTTTGCTTTTATTTTTATTTATATCTTGTATGAGCTTTTCATATGAAGGGGGATGGTCTGATATCGTTTATTTAGAAGAAGAAGATTCTTATTTTGTAACTACTAATCAAGGCAGGCTGCATAAATTTAATCTTTCAGAAGGAATTCCTGTCACACAGTGGTCCTATCCTAAAGAATCTAAAAATACTTCTTACGCTAATCCTATTTTTCATGAAAATTCTGTGATAAGTTCAAATTTCTCATGTAGAGGAAAATCATGTGAAGGAGAAGTTTTTCAACTTGATATTCGCACAGGAGAATTAGAATGGAATATTAATACCTTATCTAAAATTAGTTCAAAAATGTCTATCAATAAAGATATTCTTGTTTACTCAACACTTAAGAAACAAACAGAAGTTTCAAATGATAAAGAAGCTGAGATACACTTTATATCATTGTCAGGTAAAAATTATGAGAACTTAGGTAAAATTACTCTTGAGGGAGAGATTTGGACTGGAGTTGATTTATTTGAGGATAAATTCGTAGTTTCTACTTTAGATGGCTGGATATATATCTTAGATGCTAATATAGATGACTCAAAAAATATTAATCTAGAAAATTTACTTATAGATTCAAAAAAGTTCCCTTATTCAATAAATTCTCCGATATCTTTTGATAATAATAAACTCTATTTTTCAGATGTATCAGGCACATTTTATTCTACAAATATTAATGACCTTGATGAATATAAATCTTCAGATATTGATAACTGGATGATTTCTTCTCCTGTTTTTTATAACGATAGTATATATGTTTTCACTGTAAATGGAGATTTGCTAATTCTTGATCAATCAAATCTAAATATAAAAGACAAATATTATACTGAAAAAATAATTGTAGGGGATCCAAAATTAGTTTCTTATGATGGAGGAGAATATATTATAATTCCTACAGAAAAAAAAGGTATAGAGGTATTAAGTAATAACAGTGTAAATTTTGCTGAAAGCCAAGGAAACTATCCTACTGATAAAAAAATATATAGTTCTCCTCTCGTAAATAAAGATAATCTAATGATTCATTCGCAAAAAGGAGAAATCTTATTTTTTAGATTAAAGTCTAGGGATCTATTTTATTGTTTGAATTTAAACGAAGGAAAAATTTGTGATTAATTAAAATGAATATTTTTAGCTTATTTTGGAACAACTTAATAATGAAACCTATGATCAACAGTTTATCTATACTGTATGATCTTTTAGGTGATAATTTAGGCCTATCAATTATTTCATTTACAATTATTATTCGATTTGTTCTTATTCCACTCACAATCAGGCAGACAAAGCAAATGAAAAAAATGCAAGAACTGCAACCTCAGCTTCAGGCTATTCAAAATAAATATAAAAACAAAACTGCACAAACTAGACAAAAAATCCAACAGGAGACAATGGCTTTATATAAAGAAGCTGGAGTTAATCCAATAGGTTGTTTAGGTCCATTAATAATTCAAATGCCTATATGGATTGGTTTGTATAGAGCAATATTTAAAAGTGCTCCATCTTCTCCTGAAGGTTTTGTTGAACTTTCAAAAAACTTTTATTCTTGGAATCAATCAATATCAAAAGTTCCATACAATACTGAATTTTTAGGAATAGATCTTGTAGATTTTGTTCAATATGCTCCCTCTCCCTGGCAATTTGCATTACCAGTGATAGTTGGATTATCAATGTTCATACAGCAAAAATTTACAACTTCTCCTTCTACAGATCCTAGGCAACAGCAAACACAACAAATGATGCTTTGGATGATGCCAATAATGTTTGGGGTTTTTACATGGCAATTCCCTGCAGGTCTTGCAGTATATATTCTTTTTTCAAATATAATCGGTATTTTTATACAATATTTCGTCGGAGGAAAACAACCAATAATGCTTTTTGGAAAACTATTCTTTGGAACAGAAGAATCTAGAACAATATATCTTCAAAAATTAAGTGATCAAAAGAATAGTACTAATAAACAAAAAATAGAAAAAAATAAGGAGGAAACTGATGAACCCAAGGATATTCAAAGGGAGAACAGTAGAAGAAGCAACCGAAGAGGCTCTAAAAACGCTAAACGAAGATCTAGAAAATCTTGAAATTAAGATTATTGATACGGGTAGGAATGGTATTTTAGGTCTAGGAGGGCATCCTGCTGAGATCGAAGTTTATATTTTAGGAGAACCTAAATCTGAGCCTGAAAAAGTAAAGAAACCTACTAGAAAAACTAATAAAGATACAAAGCCTAGAAAAAAAGCTGTATCAAAAAAATCTGATAAATCAGAAAATAAATCTAGTGAAGATTCAAAAATTAAAAGAGAATTTAAAAAAGATTCTGAAAAAGAAATCCCTATGGCTACCGAGAAAGATCCAGAGATAGAAGAGGCTGTAGGAAAAATTTTGAATAACCTGATTAATTCTACAGGGTTAGATGCAGATGTATATGTAAGAGACCAAATGGAAGAAGGTTCAATAGTTTTTGAACTTGAAGGTAAAGATTCTGGTTTGCTGATCGGAAGGAGAGGAGAAACATTATCTTCATTGGAGTATCTAGTAAGATTGATGGCTAGTAAAACTTTGGATAAAAGAGCTAACATTATGATTGACGTAGAAGACTACAGGATAAGAAGAAAAGAAAAATTAGAAAATATTGCAAAAAAAACAGCAGAAAAAGTTTCTAAAACCGGTAAAAGAATAACATTAGAACCAATGTCACCTGCCGACAGAAGAATTGTACATATGACTCTTGCTGAAATGAAAAATGTTACTACTCAGAGTAGAGGAGAGGGTCTTCACAGGAAAGTAGTAATTAATCCAGCAGATTAATAGATGAATAATATTTTAGTAATAGGTAATCCAACTCTTGATTTTGTAAAAGGAGAATGTTTCGGACCAGGAGGACCTGTTACATATGTTGTAAATTCATTGTCAAAGCTTAGTGAAAAAAAAATTCATATACTTACAAGCTTTGGAGAAGATTTTTCTATAGAAAATTTTACAGAGAAAAGTAACTTATTTAGAATTGAATCTGAATTTACGAATAAGTTTAATTTTTTTTTTAAATCAGAAATTAGAGAAATTCATGCTAACTCTTATGGGGGAAAATTAAAAGTCACTGATTTGAAATTAGACTTTACACCTGAAATGATTTATATTTCACCAGTTCTTAATGAATTTTCAATTCTTGAAACTAAGCTACTAATGAAAAAATTTAAGAAATCATTTTTTATTGGTATGCCACAAGGCTGGATTAGAAAACTAATAGCAGATGTGGTGAGAATAGATTTTTCTGATATAAAAAAATTCCCTTTTTTTGATATTTTGTTTTTTTCAGAAGAAGAAATACTTAATACCAACATAAATATAGAAGAATTTAGAAAACTAGCAAAAATTTTGGTTATAACAAGAGGGCATAAAGGTTCTTCTGTTTATAACGGGAAAAATACCTTTGAATTCCCTTCAAAAAAAGTTAAGTCATTAAACACGATTGGAGCGGGAGATATATTTGCAACAGTTTTTTCTCATACATTCTTTCATTCAAAAAACATTTCATTTGCAGGACACTTAGCAAATGAAATAGCAGCTAAAAGCACGATGTATAAGGGATTGAAAAGTATAAATTCTGATGTTTTTAAGATTGCTATGAAAAGAAAATAGAGATTAGATATAAAAGTACTGATAATTGAATAAAAAAGTCTTTTGTAATTATTGTTTCTGGGGATTCTCCTTTGGCATTCCCGTTTGTTATAGAAAAATATCTTATAATCCCTGAGCTGAAAAATAATATTGTAATAATAAATATCAAATTTCTTTGATCTGAAATTATTTCTGAAATTGCATATGTTGTGTATAAAATGATATTTATTGTCAAAAGAAATGATTTTATCTTTATGTTTGCTAAGTTATTATAAAAAATAACAATCTTATCATCTCTAAAATTACCTTTATTTGTTTCGCTTGTTCTTTTGATAATAATCAGAAATAGACTAGAAAAAAAAGTTAATATATAAAGCCAAATGGAAATATTTAATGTTATTGAATATGCTCCTGCTATCATTCTTATAATGTAGAAAATAGTAACAGAAATTGAATCAATTAAGATTATTCTTTTTAATCTCAAACTATATAAAACGCTCAAAGCCAAGTAAGTAAAGAACATATAAAGCACATGAAAATTTACTAATAGAGAAAAGGTTAAACCGAATGTAAATAATACCAGTATATAAATGTAAAATTCCTTTAAACTTATCTGACTATTTGTAATCGGTCTGAGTTTTTTTGTAGGATGTTTTTTATCATATTCTTTGTCTATCCAATCATTGATTTGATAACCTATTATCGCGCAACAGGAAAATGCCAAGAAGCAAAAAAAACTACTAACTAAAGAACTTAAAATTGCATTTGGAAGCCATTCTTCTAATGTAAAAATCAAGGGAATGAAAACTACCGAGTTCTTAAGTGTTTGTTTGGGTCTAGCAGATATGATGAATTTGTTCATAAATAAATTTCTCTGTTGATAAATGTTTTGTATTCTTTTCAAATAATTCAAAACTTACTATTAATCTACTTTATAATTTTGAATGAAAATGTCACTATTATAAGAGTGACAACTCTTCAAATAAAATATTATTGTTTATGGCTATAGAATCGTTAAATGAGGAATGTGGAGTATTTGGGATTTACGATCCTAATGAATCTGTAGCTGAATCTATTTATTTAGGTCTTTTTGCTCTTCAGCATAGAGGTCAGGAAAGTGCAGGAATTGCAACTTCTGATCAAACTAAAATTTATACTAAAAAAGACACAGGCCTTATTGCTAATGTATTTAATGATTTTGACGTTAATGAATTAAAAGGCGGGATTGGAATTGGACATACAAGATATTCAACTACTGGAAGTGATTCTAAACAAAATGCACAACCTTTGATTGTTCAAGGCATTAATGGAGAACTTGCACTGGGACATAATGGGAATATTGTAAATTCAGAAGAATTAAAAGATAAATATTTATCTGAATTTGATATTGATTATATTACTACTGCTGATACTGAAGTTATTGCATATATGTACGTAAATTCAGTAGGTAAAGATTGGTTTGAAAAATCTAATTATTGTATGAGGTATATAAAAGGAGCTTTTTCTCTTGTTATGATGACAAAAGATGAATTGATTGGAGTAAGAGATCCTTTAGGTATAAGGCCGTTATGCTTGGGGAAAAAAAATGATTCTTGGATTTTGTCATCGGAATCTTCAGCTTTATCTCATATAGGTGCAGAATTTGTAAGAGAAATTGACAACGGAGAAACTATAGTTATAAATAAATCTGGGATTAAATCTTCTAAATATAACTCAAGTTCAATAGATCACAAAATGTGTATCTTTGAGCAAATATATTTTTCTAGACCAGATTCAGTTATTGACGGACAATTAACGTATGAATCTAGATTGAAAATGGGTAAAAGCTTAGCGAAAGAACATGCAGTTGATGCAGATATTGTGGTTGGAGTCCCTGATTCAGCTATCCCTGCAGCTATAGGCTACTCAAATGAAAGTAAAATTCCTTATACTGAAGGATTGATTAGAAATAGATATGTTGGTAGAACCTTTATTTCTCCAAATCAAAAGTTAAGAGAACTAGGAGTCAAAACAAAGTTTAATGTATTAAATGAGGTGGTTAAAAATAAGAGAGTTGTCTTAATTGATGATTCTATAGTTAGAGGCACAACAACATCTAGGGTTATAGAAATGATAAAAGATGCTGGAGCAAAGGAAATTCATATGAGAGTATCTTCTCCTCCAATTACCTCTCCATGTTTCTTTGGGGTTGATATGGCTACAAGTTCTGAATTAATTGCCAATCAATTTAATGTTGAAGAAATCAGAAAAATTATTGGGGCTGATTCATTGGGATTCTTGAGTATAGATGCTTTAGAAAAATCTGTTAATTCTAAAAAAGGTAATTATTGTAAAGCATGCTTTACTGGTAATTACCCTATGCCAGTACAGTTAGACTTTGATAAGTTTCATTTGGAAAAAATTAAACAAAAGTAAATATTATGACAAGTAATTATAAAAAATCAGGAGTCGATCTTGAAAAATCTGATCTTATTAAGGATAAATTAATCAAATCTGTTATGAGCACACATAATAAAAATGTGCTTAATAACTCGGATGGATTTGGGGGGTTGTTTTCTCCTGATAATTTTGATAAAAATTCCGTTTTAGTTTCAACAACAGATTCAGTAGGCACAAAAGTAAAAATTTCTGCAAAATTAGGATTACACAAAAATCTTGGTATAGATATCGTAAATCATTGTATAAATGATCTTATTCCACAAGGAGCCAAGCCTTTATTTTTTTTAGATTATTTAGCATTTGCAAACTTAGATGAAAAAATAGTTTTAGATGTAGTTGAAGGGATTTCTGAGGCTTGTTCTAAAGTTAATTGTGCAGTAATTGGAGGAGAAACAGCTACTTTACCTGGTGTTTACAATGAAGGTGATTATGATGTGGTGGGTTTTATGGTTGGGTCAGTAACTAAAAAAAATCTTATGCTGAAATCAGATACAAAAGAAGGCGATATATTAATTGGATTACCTTCAAGCGGTCTTCACACTAATGGATTTTCTTTGGTAAGATCAATATTTAATTCAGATGATGACATATCAGTCTTATCTCAGAATATAAACGGAGAAACTAGGAATTTAGGAGAACTTTTAGCAGAGCCACATAGAGAATACCTTACATCTATTGATCCTGTTCTAGGTTTAATTTCTGGAATATCACACATTACAGGTGGAGGATTAAGTAAAAATCTTCCAAGAGTTTTTAATGAAAATTTAGTTGCAAAAATAAGTAAGAAATCTTGGGAAATACCTCCTTTATTTATGCATATTATGTCTGAAGGTAAAGTCTCAGAAAGCGAAATGTTTGATGTGTTTAATATGGGAGTTGGACTAATTTTAATTGTTGACCCTTCTAACAAGAATGAAATCTTGAATACTTGTAAAGACTCATGGATTTTAGGAGAAATTCAAACTAAAAAAGATAATGAACAAAATGTTCAAATAATATAGTTAGGATTTTTTATGAAAGCTCTTATAAGCGTTTATGACAAAGAAGGACTTGAACAGCTTTGTGACACTCTAAAATCAATCAATTGTGAAATTTATTCTACTGGAGGAACCTTGAAGTTCATTCAAAGTAAAGGATTTAAAGTACACTCAATCTTTGAAATCACAGGTCATGATGAAATCCTTGAAGGAAGAGTCAAAACTTTGCATCCAAATATTCATGCAGGAATCCTTGCTGACCCTGATAACCCTAATCATATTTCTGATATAAAAAAATTAAATATAGAATTATTTGATATTGTTGTTAATAATTTGTATCCTTTTGAAAAAGTCTCAAATGATCCAAATTCTACATATAGTGAAATTATTGAAAATATAGACATAGGAGGTCCTTCTATGTTAAGAGCCGCGGCTAAAAATTTTAAACGAATGATAGTTCTTTATGACCCGAATGATTATGCTTATATTTCTGAAAAATTAAAAACACACACAATAGATCTTGAAACTAGAAAAAAACTCGCTACTAAGATTTTTAAAATAACTTCCGAGTATGACAAAAAAATATTTAAATTTTTAAATAATGAAACTAATTCGGATCTTATGCCAAATAAACTAGATCTAAGCTTAAATAAATTAATGGATCTTAGATATGGTGAAAATCCTCATCAAAAAGGTGCTATATATTCAAATCAAAAAAATGGAATTGCCAATTTAAAATTGCTACATGGTAAAGCAATGTCTTATTTGAATTATTTAGATGCTGACGCTGCATTTTATGCTGCTAATTCTTTTTCAGATAAGAGTGTATCTATAGTAAAGCATACTAATTCTTGTGGACTTTCTTCTCAAACAACTCAATTGGAGGCCTATAAACTTGCTTTAAGAGGTGACCCTGTTTCAGCATTTGGAGGAATAGTAGGATTAAATTCAGAGATGGAGCTTGAAACTGCAGAGGAAATATCTAAAACTTTTTATGATGTAATAATCGCTCCAAGTTTTTCTAAAGAATCACTAGAAATTCTAACTTCAAAAAAAAATGTAAGACTTCTTTCATCTGATTTTGCTAAGCAAAATTTTGAGTTCAGAACGATAAATGGAGGCTTACTTTTCCAAGAAAAAGATAATTTTATTGAAAATACAAATGATTGGAATTTTGTTACAAAAATTAAGCCTTCAAAAGCTGATTTAGAGAATCTACTATTTTCATGGAATTCAACCAAATTTATAAAATCTAATGCCATTGTAATAACTGAAGGGAAATCAATAATAGGAATAGGATCAGGTCAACCAAATCGAGTTAACAGTGTGAATTTAGCTGTAGAAAAGGCATCTGAACACATAACAGATAATTCAATTTTATCATCTGATGCTTTTTTCCCTTTTCCTGACAGTATTGAACTGGCTGTAAAACATAATATTAAAACTATTATTCAACCTGGAGGATCAATTAGAGATAAAGAAGTAATAGAAAAGGCAAATGAATTGAAAATAAAAATGATCTTTACAAATAAAAGGCATTTTTCGCACTAAATATTATGAAAATTGAGGTAATTTTTCCAGTATACAATGAAGCACAAACATTAAATCAACAAATAAAAAAATTTAATGATTTTTTTGATTCTGAATTTAGAAAAAACCTGTGCATAACAATAGCTGATAACGGATCAAATGACCCTACTCCTAAAATATGTGAAAACCTTCTAAATGATAAATTAATAGATAACTACTTATTTATACCTGAGAAAGGTAGAGGAAGAGCTATAAAAAAATCAATTATGAATTCTAAGGCTGATATTGTCTCCTATATGGATATTGATTTATCAACAGATTTGTCTCATTTTAAACCCTTAATTGAATCTGTAGGCATGAGTGGAAATGATATATCCATAGGTTCTAGGTTATCTAAAGAATCAAAAGTTATAGGAAGAAAAAAAATAAGAGAATTTACTTCTCGAGCCTACAATATATTAATTAAGTTATTTTTTCCTAAGAGCAGAATTAGCGATATGCAATGCGGATTTAAAGCTTTTTCTAGATTGAAAATCTTAAAAATACTAGATTTTGTTGAAAATAATAGATGGTTTTTTGATACGGAATTGATTTTGTTATCAAGAAAATTTAATCTAAAAATTGATCAAATACCCGTAAAATGGACTGATGATCCTAATACTAGTGTCAATATAATTAGCACAGCTATAGAGGATATAGTAGGATTAACTAAATTGAGATTCAAATTATTTAAAAAAATAGATACTTAAAATGACTAATAACCCAAAACAGCAAGTAGATAGATCTATAATCGTTGGTGAAACCTCTGAAATTTACCTTCATAGAACTCTCAATATTCTTAGAAATGAAGGATTGAACCCTTTTGTAACTTATGAAATTGAATCAACCAACTCTGGGATTATATGTGGTATCAATCAAATTATTGATTTGCTAGATAATGTATTGCCTGAAGCTGACAGAGAATTATGGGCATTACAAGAAGGAAACGAGATAACCGAAAATGAGGTAGTACTAAGAATTAAGGCAAGATTTGCAAGTTTTGGATTATATGAAACTTCTTTATTGGGAACCTTGACTTCATGTTCATCTTGGGCAACTGCAGCTCATGATTGTGTAGTTGCGGCATCCGGAATCCCTGTAGTAAGTTTTGCATCAAGATCTGTACACCCATCTGTTGCAGGCCAAGTTGATTATTCAGCTTATGTAGGAGGTTGTTCTGCAGTAAGTTCTCTTATAGGAGGAAAATTAACCCAAACAACACCATCAGGAACAATGCCACACTCATTAGTTTTAATTATGGGTGAAACAGTAAGAGCAGCACTTGCTTTTGATAGACACATGGAAAAAAATGTCCCTAGAGTTGTATTGATTGATACATTCAAAGATGAAGCAGAAGAAGCTATTCAAGTTGGAAAAGCCATGAAAGAAACACTAAGAGGTATAAGAATAGAAACACCTATTGAAAGAGGTGGAATTACTCCACATCTTGTTGATGAAATAAATAAAAAATTAGAAGATGAACAAATAACAGGCTGCGATATTTATGTTAGTGGAGACATGAATCCAGATGATATTAAACAATTTGTCGAAAACGAGTCTAGTGTTGCAGGCTTTGCAATAGATAATTACATAGCTAGAGGCTCTAAAATTAATTTTAGGGCTGACATAAAAGAAATTGAAGGGAAACCTATAGCTAGGCGTGGAAGGATGCCTGGGATGAATATTTCATCAAGGCTAGATAGGATTTTCTAATAATTTTATTTCAAGTACTTTTTTATTATTTTTTTCAACATAGGAGCTTATAGATTGTTTGATCCCAACAATCCATAAAATTTCATTATTTGATTCTAAAATTAGTGCATTTTTTTTATCTTTTAAATTTTTATAATTTGATAAGACTTTTTTTACTCTTGTATAAATATTTGAAATTGAATTTATTCTGTCCCCATTATTCCTTATTCTTATATATAAATTTTGATCATAATATTTTTCATTGATGTAAATTAAATTTTTATTTGTTTGCTTTATGTTTTGAGGCTTATTGATAACCCTAGTTATTATTTGAAAGTCTTGGCTTAATGTAGTTTTTCCAGGGATAGAAATTTTTTTATTTAATTCTAATTTAATTTTTTTTTCAGATAAATCCTCAAAAACCAAATTATCATCGTGTCTAAATAGTCTTATGTTTTCTGGCAGATTTTGTGATAGGGAATTACCTAAAAGTATATTCTCAAACATTTCATAATGAGTTCTTCCAAGAAAAGAATTTATTCTAAGTTTTGAATATTCATCAGATAATAATTTTATCCCTTCACTTATCTCAATCCCTTTATATTTCCCAAATTTAATTTTTTTTTTACTTTTACTTTTTTTTATTAAAATTGACAGTGAATTTACTGAATCTAAAAACTTTGGATTTATTTTTTCAATTTCTGGAATTATTTGATTTCTTAATTTATTCCTTGAATAATCATTTTTTTTATTTGATGAATCAACAACAAATTTAAGCTTTTTTTTATTACAAATTTCTTCAATTAAAGGCTTTTTGATTTTAATTAATGGTCTGAAAATTTCTAAAGTATTTTCTTCAATCTTAATTTTGTTCTTGATTTTTATTCCTTCTAAGCCATTTAATCCTGAACCTCTAATTATATTCAACATAATTGTTTCTACGTGATCATTGTAGTTATGACCTAAAAATATTTTATTTGTTCTATATTTTATTGATAAATCTCTAAAAAAATCCAATCTTATTTTACGTGCTTTTTCTTGTATCCCTTTAGAATTTTTATCTAGAATGTGAACATGCTTTTCTAATAATAGATTCTCATTTTTACAAATATTAGTAACTAAATTTTCATCTTTATCAGACTCATTTTCTCTGAGCTTATAATTTACATGAGCAACAATAAGATTGTTTTTTGAATTTTTTATAGAATTGCTTAAAAAATCTAGAAGTAATCTTGAATCAGGGCCTCCTGAAAAACCTAATATCACCTTAGATTCTCCTCTTAATATATTGTCAGGTAGATCTAATCTTAAATTTTTGTAAATTTCATTAATTTTCAACATTTTTTTTTGAAGTTATTGAAGGAACTCTAATTTGAATTTTTGAAATTTTATTTTTTTGGGTTTCAGTAATTGTAAATCTGATTCCATTAAAATTTGTTCTTGTATTTTTTTCTGGAATTGTTTGCAACCTATCTATTATAAAACCAGCAAGTGTTTCGTATCTTCCTTCTGGTATGCCTAAGTTCATTTCATCATTTATTTCATTTATTGAGATACTAGCATCTACTAAATACAAGTCATTTGCTGTTTTATTGATTTTATTGATGCTATCTCTTCCTTCTTCTATACTTTCTCCTACAATTTTTTCTAAACATTTAGAGAGAGTTAAAATTCCAGAAATTTCACCATACTCATCTATAGCTAAGGTTATTTTATTTCCAGTGTTTTGAAATTCTTCTAATAATTCGTCAAGTAATTTCATTTCAGGAGAAAATAAACCTTCTTTAATTAGCTGGGTAATAGAATTGTTTATATCTGATGATTCATTTGATAAATATAGCATTACTTCTTTTACACTTATAATTCCCACTACTTCATCAAGAGATCCGTCACATACGGGGAACCTTGTATGTGGTGTTTTCTTATAAATTTTCAGAAATGTATTTATTGAAATGTGTTTGTCTACCCACACTATTTCTGGTCTTGGAGTCATAATATCTTTGATTTGTATTTCACCAAATCTAAAAACGTTCTCTAGCATTTCTCCTTGTGAAGACTCGACTGTTCCTTCTTCTTCACCTAAATCAATAAGTTTTCTTAATTCTCCAGTAGTAACCATAGGATTTTCTTCAATAGTAGATTTTAGAAAAGTTTTTGTTATTATTTTTGGAACTAATGTAAATGACCATACTGCTGGACCTGAGACATACATTAGGCCTCTAATTATATTAATTACAAATAATGACCATTTATCAGCAATTCTTGTTGAAATTGATTTTGGAGTAAGTTCTCCAAATGTAACAACTATTATTGTAGAAATAGCAGTTGCAATAGCTACACTAGTAAATCCCCCCTCTCCAAAAATGTTTATAATTAGAGCTCCAACTAGGGTAGCAATAAGAACATTTAATAAATTTCCAAATAGCAAAAGAGTTCCAAAAAACTTTTCATTCTCTTCCAAAGTTTTTTCTATTGCGCTTGCTTTCTTATTACCACGGTCAGATAAATTTCTTATTCTAACTCTGTTTACGGCTATTATTGAAGCCTCAGAAGCGCTGATGAATGCACTTCCCATAAGGGCTAAAACGATTATTATAATTAAAACTTCCACAATATGATTTTACAATTAAATTCATATATCAAGAAATTTTTTTTATAATTTTTGTCTAAGTAAGATCCTCTTCGTTCGTAGGATCTTCAATTGGATTTAATATTAAGTCTTCTATTTTATTAGAAATTTCTTCATTGTTTTTTAAGAATTTTCTTACAGATTCTCTGCCCTGTCCAAGCCTTTCCCCTTCAAAAGAATAGAAAGAACCGCTTTTTTCTATAATATTTTTAGTTACTCCTATGTCTAGAATTTCTGCTTCTTTTGAAATCCCTTCATTATATAGAATTTCCAGTTCAGCTTTTTTAAACGGAGGGGCTACTTTATTCTTAACTACTCTTACCCTTACTTTATTACCTATCAACTCTTCTCCTATTTTTATTGATTCAGATCTTCTAAGGTCTATTCTAACTGAACTATAAAATTTGAGAGCCCTACCTCCTGGAGTTACTTCTGGAGAACCAAATATTACACCAACTTTTTCTCTCAGTTGATTTATAAATATGCAAGTTGTATTTGTTTTATGTACAGTCGCTGTTAATTTTCTTAGGGCTTGAGACATAAGTCTTGCTTGTGCACCTATATGATAGTCTCCCATTTCTCCTTCTAATTCTGCCCTTGGAACAAGAGCTGCGACAGAGTCAATTACTATGATGTCTAATGCTCCGGAAGCTACAAGATGGTCTGTTATTTCCAAAGCTTCTTCTGCTGAGTTAGGCTGGGAAATTAGTAACTCTTTATTATTAACTCCTATTTTTTGAGCATAACTAGGGTCCATTGCATGTTCAACATCAATATATGCAGCTTGTCCTCCGTTTTTTTGAGCTTGTGCCAGGCACGATAATGCCAGTGTACTTTTTCCAGCACTTTCTGCTCCAAATATTTCAACAATACGGCCCCTTGGGACTCCTCCGATTCCTAAAGCTAAATCTAATCCCATAGAACCAGTAGAAATAGACTGTATTTTTTCTGAACCGTCAGTTGACTCATTCATTCGCATAACAGCGCCCTTACCAAAACTTTTTTCTATTTGCTCAATAGTTAGCTCTATAGCTTTATTCTCAGTTTTAACGGTTTTTTTGTTAGCCACTTTTGTATCTCCTAGATGTTAGTATTTAAACAATATAGCACAAATGTTCTAAAATTCTCAAGCTATATGTCTTTGGTGTTTTTTTAATCTGGTCTTGCCTGTAAGTCAACTTCTATATCCATGTATTGATAATCCCTTACTACTTCTATTTTTACTATATCCCCAGCCTTGGTGTTAAGTGCTAAATAGGACATTAAGTCTTCAAATGTATCTACTTTGTATGAGTCAATCTTAGTGATGATGTCACCATCAAAATTCAAATCAGGCTGAATTGAAGTATCTCCTTTTATGCCTGCTAAATGAGCTGGTCCTTCATTTAGAACATCTAGAATCAATACACCTTTAAAATTTTCTTCTACATCTGCTCTTATTCTTGAACCGTAGTCTAAGTTCAATGCATTTATTCCAAGGTAAGAATACAAATGATCATCACCATTTATAATACTAGGTACAACTTGCTTCGCTAAGTTTATGGGTACTGCAAACCCTACCCCTGAATTTTGCCTAGAATTGCTCTTGATTTGAGTATTTATTCCTATAACTTTACCTTTGGAGTTTAGTAAAGGGCCTCCAGAATTTCCAGGATTAATTGCAGCATCAGTTTGTATAACGCTAGGAATTTTATAAGGTGTAAATGTTGAATCTAGGGTTCTCCCTATAGCACTAACTATACCAGTTGTTAGTGTAAATTCTTGATCGAATGGACTTCCTATTGCAAGAGTCAATTCCCCTGGTGAAATAATATCTGAGTCATATAAATCCAGTGGAGTCGTTGTGGTTTTATTAATCTTTATAACTGCTAAATCAGAATATGAATCATATCCTTTAATTTCTGCTAAGTATTCATCATTTGTATATGTTCGTACTAAAATTGAGGTGTTTCGAGAAGATATTGCTGGTTGAATCACATGATAATTTGTAAGAATATTTCCTTCTTTGTCCCAAAAAAAACCAGCTCCAGCTCCAGATTTATTTGTTGGTATCCCCATAGAATCTTCATTATAAAGATTTATCTGAACTACTGATTCAACGACTTCAGAAAAAATAGTTTTGTAATGAGATTCAAAAATCTCGGAAATTTCTACTGGGCTATATTCTTTTACTGTTCCAGATTCCTCCCAATTTTGAGTGTCACACCCAAGTATAATAATTGAGGAAATTAATATTACAATTAATGATTTTTTTTTATTCATAGTAATAATTATAGTTTACAAATATGAATTTTTTATGAAGATTTATAATCTGTATAAGTGTACTTATGATCTGATGCTAAAGGGTATCTTCTGTCTTTCCCAAATGCTAAAGGAGTTATCTTGATTCCAGGAGGAGATTGTCTTCTTTTATATTCATTTCTATCAATCATTTTTAATATTTCTAAAATTTTTGATTCCGGAATAGTTTTTCTTATCTGTTTATTATTTACTATTTTTTTGAAACTTTCTTTTTTTTCTATGTAAAGTTCAATTATCATATCTAATATTTCATAATCAGGAAGTGTGTCTTGATCAAATTGATCAGGTTTAAGTTCAGCTGACGGAGGTTTAATAATAATATTTTCTGGGATTATTTGTTCCTTTAAATTTATAAATTTTGATAATTCATAAACCATTGTCTTTGGAACATCTTTTAGCACTGAAAATCCTCCTGCCATATCACCATATAAAGTTGCATATCCAGTGGCAATTTCAGATTTGTTTCCAGTGGATAAAACTAGCCAAGAGAATTTATTTGAAATTGCCATTATTAAATTCCCTCTAATTCTTGCTTGCAAATTTTCTTCAGCATTGTTTTCTTTAGTTCCATCAAAAAGACTCTCCAAACTAGATAACATTGATTTATGAGATTCTTTTATAGGAATTATTTCTAATTCAAGTCCCAAATTATTACATAAATCTTCCGAATCAGAAATTGAATGTGAAGAAGAATACTTTGATGGTAATGTTACTGCTTTTACATTTTTATTACCCATTGCTTTACATGCTATAGCTGTAACTAATGCAGAATCTATGCCTCCAGATAAGCTGACAAGGCATTTTTTGAAACCATTTTTATCAGCATAGTCTTTTGTTCCTAGAATTAAAGCATTTAAAATATCTTCAATATGTGAGGTTTTAATTATTTTTTTCTGATCAGTAAATCTTTTATGTGTTTTTATTGAAATGTTTTTATCAATTATCTTAAATTTTTTTTGGTTAATATTTTTGAGTTTAGAATTATTGTTCGCTTCTAAATCAATTTGAATTTCTTCACTTTTTTCTTTGAAGCTTGGTAGGCTGATTATTTTTTCTCCTTTGAAATTATAAACCATTGAACTTCCATCAAAAACTAGTTCATCTTGCCCTCCAATTGCGTTCACATATACCAAATGAGCATTACAATCCTTAGATACATTTGATAGTAATTTTTCTCTAAGCATTTTTTTGTTTTTGTCGAATGGAGATCCGTTTATATTTATTAATAAATTACATCCCAAATCTGCTTGAAGTTTACATACTTCAAAGTCTTCCCATATATCTTCGCAAATACTTATACCTATTTTTATGTCTTTATTATTGAGAGTGATAATTTGATTCCCAGGGGAAAAATATCTTTTTTCATCAAAAACACCATAATTAGGAAGCTTATTTTTTCTATAACTAGCAATAAGTTTTTTATTTGAAATAATTGCTGCTGAGTTAAAAATTTCATCATTTTCACTATCAATATATCCAACTATAGCTGTTATATTATCAGTGGAATCAATAATTTTATTTAAAGCAAATAAATTATTCTTAACAAAAGTCTCACTAAGAACTAAATCTTCAGGCGGATATCCTGTTATTGTAAGCTCAGGAAAACAAACTATGTCACAATCTTTTTTTTCGGCTTCTTTGATTTTCTGAACAATTTTTTTTGTATTGGAATGTAAAGAACCAACTTTAGTATTTATTTGATTAATTGATATCTTGATATTAGACATCTATGATTCCAGTTTTTATTTTATATTTCTAAAAAATCCTCTAACGTCAGGCAAGCTAGATTTTCCTTCAAGAAATATATCTATTTTTTTAGCACAACTTCTTCCACTAGCAATTGCATGAACTACCAAAGATTGACCTCTTTGCATATCTCCACACGAAAAAACTCCATCAACATTAGTCATAAGATTAGTATCAGTTTTGACATTTCCTCTTTGATCAAACTCTACAGCTAAATCATTTAACAAGCCTTCTTGTAAAGGATGAACAAATCCCATAGCCAATAAAACTAAGTCCGCTTCAATGTCGAAGGAGCTATCCTTTATAGGCTTAAGATCTGGTCTGCCTGTTTCATTATTTTCTACCCATTCTACTTTTTCACAAATCAGTTTTTCTACTTTGCCATTTCCAGAGAAGTTTTTTGTTAATACATTATAATCTCTTTCTCCTCCTTCTTCATGAGCTGAAGAAGTTCTTAGAATCATTGGCCATTCAGGCCAAGGATTATTTACTTTTCTAGATTTAGGAGGTTCTGGCAAAATTTCAATTTGTGTGATTTTTTTTGCTCCTTGTCTTATTGATGTGCCTAGGCAATCAGCACCAGTGTCTCCTCCACCAATAACCACAACATTTTTATTTTTTGCAGAAATTGGAACTTTTTGGGATTCTCCTTCCCAGTTTGGTTGAGCTAAGAATTCCATTGCAAAGTGTACACCATCTAAACTTCTTCCATCGATAGGCAAATCTCTAGGTACAGTTGAGCCACCAGAGAGGCAAATTGCATCAAAATTGTTTTTTAGTTCTTCTGCCTTAATATCTATTCCTACATTAGTTGAACAAACAAATTCAATTCCTTCTTGTTCCATTAAATTGATTCTTCTTTGAACCACGCTTTTTTCAAGTTTAAATTCTGGAATTCCATATCTTAATAGTCCTCCAGGTTCTTCGCTTTTTTCATAAACAGTTACAGTGTGACCTGCTCTGTTTAGTTGCTGCGAGGCAGCTAGGCCAGCAGGACCTGAGCCGATAACAGCTATTTTTTTCCCTGTTCTATGTGTAGGTGGTTCTGGTTTTACAAATCCAGATTCAAAAGCTTTTTCAATAATGTTTTTTTCAATCATCTCAATACTTACAGGATCATTGTTAATTGAAAGAGTACAAGACGCTTCACAAGGTGCTGGACAAATTCTTCCTGTAAATTCGGGAAAGTTATTTGTTGCAGACAATCTTTTATATGCAGTTTCCCAATCCTGCTTATACACAAGATCGTTCCATTCTGGTATAAGATTTCCAAGAGGGCATCCATTGTTACAAAAAGGAACCCCGCAATCCATACACCTAGAGGCCTGAACAGAAGCTTCCTCTTTTGACCAAGGAACATAAATTTCTTTCCAGTTTTTAACCCTTTTAGTGACAGAAAGACGTTTTTCTGTATTTCTATT
>CETI01095770.1_pt1 | contig 39251 bp, 57 predicted proteins | sample 361441 | NCBI WGS metagenome assembly CETI01 (sample SAMEA2622478, study PRJEB7988) | marine metagenome | biome: marine biome (ENVO:00000447); feature: deep chlorophyll maximum layer (ENVO:xxxxxxxx); material: "saline water (ENVO:00002010), including plankton (ENVO:xxxxxxxx)" | depth 90 m | reverse complement strand
AATATTACGTCAGAAGAAAAAGATGATGTTGAAATTACAATTAGTTCATGGAAAACAAAAGAAGATGTTGATGCTTGGAGAACAGATCCATTACACATCGAGGCAAAAGCAAAAGCAAAAGAATGGTACCATTGGGTAAAAGGAATACACGTAGAGGCAGTTGATGAATAAAAAAATAGCAGTAACAGGACATACTAGAGGAATAGGTAAAGCAGTATATGAAGCATTTCTTCCTAACTCTGTAGGATGTAGTAAGTCAATAGGAGTTGGTGATATATCAACACAAGATGGTAGAACATCAATATTACACCAAGCATTAAATTGCGATGTGTTTATTAATAATGCACATGATGGATTTCATCAAGTAGAAATGTTGAATACAATGTTTAAGGCTTGGCAACACAAAGAAGGCAAACACATTATTAATATTGGAGTAGATACTGTTCCTTATACAGATTGGCAAGTTGTTTATAGACAATACCCAATAGAAAAAATGGCTCTTCATGCTCAAGCAGAACTCTTACAAAATGAAAAAAGAAGTTGTAAAATAACAACATTAGCATTAGGATATGTTGATACAGAATTTAATAAAGATTACAATGGTGCTAAACTGTCATATGATAATATTATTAATAATATAAAATGGATAGTTGAGAACGAAGCAGAAATAAAATTTATGATATTAAGTGCGAGAGGTAACAATGAGTAAAACAATTTGGGGTATATGTGCATTAGGACATGATGGTGCTCTGTCTGTTGTTAAAGATGGCGAAGTAGTATTTGGTGCCCACACAGAAAGGTATACAAGAATAAAAAATGATCCAAACCTGTGTCCAGAAATTATTAATGAAGCATTAGAGTATGGTGAACCAGATAAAGTTATTTGGCATGAAAGACCATGGCAAAAGAAACGTAGACAATTGTATTCAGGACAGTTTAATGAAGCATTTTCTATGAGTAATTTGCCTTCACAGTATATGAGAACAGTATTTAAAACAAAGTTAGAATATGTAAGTCATCATGAATCACACGCGGCCGCTGGAGCATTTACATCTCCATATGAATCTGCCTGTGTTATTGTTGCAGATGCTATTGGTGAGTTTGATACTATATCTATTTGGGATTATGTTGCTCCTGGTAAGTTAACAAGATTGAAAACATACAAGTATCCACATTCATTAGGATTATTGTATTCGGCATTTACACAAAGGGTTGGACTAAAACCAAACGAAGAAGAATATATTTTAATGGGTATGGCCGCATATGGTAAACCAATTTACGCAGATAAAATTGAGAAAGAATTTTTTGATACACGTGATCCATTAAAACTAAAACAAAATGTTCATGCTGGTATTGAAGAATGGATGTGTCATATTCCGTTGCTTGACCATCAGTTTTCATATGATGTTGCGGCATCAATACAAATGGTTATTGAAAAGAAAATCTTAGAATTATTTAATATAGCAAAAACATTAAGTTCAAAAAAGAATTTAGTATGGATGGGTGGAGTTGCACTTAATTGTGTAGCCAACTCATTATTGTTAAGAAAAAATCCAAACATATGGATTATGCCTAATCCAGGTGACGCAGGTAATTCGTTAGGCGCCGCGGCATTAGGTTATGGTAGTAAAGTAAATTGGAAAGGTCCTTTTTTAGGTACAAACATTGAAGGAGATTATCCTGTTGATTCTGCTTGTCAGGCACTAATGAATGGAGACATAATTGGTGTAGCAAGTGGTAGAGCAGAGTTTGGTCCTAGAGCATTAGGTAATCGTTCATTACTTGCAGATCCAAGAGGTAGTGCAATCAAAGATAGAGTAAATGATATTAAAAAACGACAAAAGTTTAGACCTTTTGCACCAGCTATACTTGAAGAACACGTACATGATTATTTTACTATGCCAGGTGGTATTACTGAATCTCCTTATATGCAGGCAGTTGCTATATGTAGAAAGCCACACGAATTTCCAGCAATTATTCATGCTGATGGGACTTCACGTGTACAAACAGTAACACAGAAAGAAGCTCCCGGGTTTTATAATTTAATTAAAAAGTTTTATGATCAAACAGGCTGTCCTATGCTTTTAAATACATCTTTAAACATTAAAGGTGAACCTTTGGTAAATACTAGAGCACACGCAGATGCATTTGAACAAAAACATAATATAAAGGTATACTCATGAAAACAAAAGATACAAAAATTGCAATGATAGGATGCGGTAAACTAGGTAAAGACTGTGCCGAAGTTATGGCAGAAAAATATACAGTTGAAGGGTTCGACGTCGAACCTAGACAACCAGAGAATTTTAAAATGCAACCAACAATACAAGAAGCAGTAAAAGACAAAGACATAGTTTTTATTGCGGCTCCAACACCACACGATCCACGTTATGATGGATCTACACCAACAGCACATTTAGAGCCAAAAGATTTTGATTACACAATAGTTAAAAATATATTAAGTGAAGTTAATCAATTTGTTAATAAAAAACAATTAGTAGTTCTTATATCAACTGTACTACCAGGTACAACAAGACGTGAGCTTGAACCTTTAATTACAAATGCAAGATTTGTTTATAATCCATATTTAATTGCAATGGGATCAGTAAAATGGGATATGGTAAATCCAGAAATGATTATGATTGGTACAGAAGATGGATCAAAAACAGGTGACGCAAAAGAACTTATAGATTTTTACAAACCATTAATGCAGAACAATCCAAGGTACGTAGTAGGTACTTGGGATGAATGTGAATCAATAAAAATATTTTACAACACATTTATATCAGCAAAAATTGGTTTAGTTAATATGATTCAAGACGTAGCAGAAAAGCAAGGTAATATAAATGTAGATGTAGTAACATCAGCACTAGCATTTTCTGATATGCGTATTATGGGTCCAAAGTATATGACAGCAGGTATGGGCGATGGAGGTGCTTGTCACCCACGTGATAATATTGCACTTCGTTGGATGGCTGATAATTTAGGATTAGGTTATGATTTGTTTGATGCTATTATGGGAGCAAGAGAAGTACAAGCAGAAAACCTAGCAAAAAAATGTATGCAATATAATTTACCAATTGTAATAGTAGGTAAAGCATACAAGCCACACGTACCGTATACTAATGGATCTTACAGTTTACTAATTGGGCATTACATTGAAAAAGCAGGGAGAACTTTGTACTACCAAGATGAGCAGACAGGCGATCAGCCACCTAAAGATTTAGGTAAAGCAGTTTATCTATTAGCACACAATCCAAAAGTTACCTATGGTACAGATGATACATCTAAGTACGATTTTCCACAAGGGTCGATAATTATTGATCCATGGAGACAATGTCCACAAATAGAAGGGTGTACAATTGTCGAGTATGGAAACACGAGAAACATTATTTAATAAGTTACGCGAAATATCTGAAAAGCATAAACATTTTTGTCCTTTGTTTTTCAATCATGTTCATGTAGGTACACTTAATGAAAAAACATATTGTTGTGTATCTAAAGCCCCTGATGATCCAGAATATGACTTTGATAAAAAGTATATCAAAGAAACAGTTAGTGATTGGTGGCATGGTGATAAGTTTAGTGGCGATAGAAAAAATATATTATCAAACTTTAAACCTGATGCTAGAATTAAAGAGTGTAAAATTTGTTGGATACAAGAAGACAATAATCAACTATCATATAGGCAACAGGCAATCAATGCACTATTTGAAGGTGATGACAAAAGAGAAGATCATCATTTAATTCAAGTACTTGAAAATGTTCAAGCAACATTAGATAATAAACCATTACCACATAATCCACAATCTTTTGATATGAAGTTTGGTAATTTATGTAATTTAAAATGCCCAACGTGTAGTCCATTTTCAAGTTCTCAACATTTAAAAGAAGTAGATAGTAATAAAAGTTTATATGATAAGTTAGATAAAACAACTCAAGAGCATTATGCAGTTCCACCTAAAACAATGTTTGATTGGGTTAACGATGAAAATTGGTGGAAAGATTTTTTTGAAATGTCAGATAACTTAATTAAAATAAAATCTACTGGTGGAGAACCTATACTTAATAATACCTTCCATAATTTTTTAATAAAGTTAATTGAAGAAGATAAAGCAAAAAATACTCTCGTAGAAATGATTTCAAATGGACAAACATTTTCAAAAAAATTAAAAGAAGAAGTGTTTGAAAAGTTTAAAGAAACAAGAATTATAACAAGTGTAGATGGAATAGGAAAACAATATGAATATATTAGATTTCCTGGCAAATGGAATGTATTAGATAAAAATGTTAAGATGTTTACTTTTAAAAATCCAGATAGTATAAAAGCAAAAATTACAAGAGTTAAAATTAGGTTTCATCCAACTTTATCTATTTTAAATTTGTTAAGTCTAGGCGAAGTTATGTTATGGTCATTAAGACTTAACAAAAGTCAAAATTCACCTAGTTTACGTGATGATGATTTGCATCATGATAGATTTATTATAGGTGATATTGGCTTTGTATTTTACCCAGAACATTTAAGTATTTTACACTTGTTAACTGATAGTATGAAAAAAGAAGCAATCAAATATTGGAGTAAAACTATAGTTAATTTAAAACTTGAAAAAAATACTAATGCTCATCAACAACAAAGATATATTGATATGTGTAAAGATGTTATTAAAAGAATAGAAAATTCAAATTTAAATGAAAAACATAGAGAACAGTTTGTAAAATACATATCTATAATAGATTCAATTCGTGGAAATAGTTTTAAAGAATCCTGTCCTAAAGAGTATAAATTAGTCAAAGAGCATTTCAAATAAATATTTGTATGGAAGCCAGAGACATACATAAAAACTTTATCAAAAATTTAGCAGACAGTAGCGAATCATTTTGTCCAATGTTATGGAATCATGTTGTAATTAGTCCAAACAATCATAAACATTTTTGTTGTATATCTAATCATAGCGACAGAGCTAATATGCCTCTTAAAGAATATTGGGATGGTGAAGAAATAAATGTAGCAAGAAAACAGATGCTAAACAATAAAAAACCATATCAATGTAAAGTATGTTGGATGAGAGAAGAAGCAGGAGTTACTTCTCATAGGCACCATAATACATCTATGTTTATAAATGATTTTGAAAAACTTGAAAATGGAAAAGAGCATTTTAAAGTATTGTATGAAAATATTAATAGCACAATTAATAATGAAAAAATGAAATACCAGCCACAGTATTACGATATTAAATTTGGTAATTTGTGTAATTTAAAATGTAGAATGTGTGATCCACATTCAAGTTCTCAAATTAACAAAGAAGCAAAAGATAACACAGACTTATATCATCAAGAGTTGTATCCACACAAACCACAAGATGATAGTAAGTTTTTATGGTTTAAAGATAAAGATAATGATTTTTGGCAAGAGTTTAATGACTATACTGATAATGTTTACAAGTTTAAATTTACTGGCGGTGAACCTTTGCTAATAAATGAAGTAATACAATTTTTAAAAAAGTTAGTTAAAGAAAACAAAGCAAAAGATATCATGCTACATCTTATAACAAACGCAACAAAAATTAATGAAGAACTACTTGTAGATACATTATTAAAATTTAGAACACTTAAAATAAATGTTAGTGTTGATGGAGTATATGATCATTATGAATATATTAGATATCCTGGCAAATGGAAAAAATTAGATTATAATATGAGATTGTTAAGAAAGTATGATGTTATACATAATGCAGATAAAAAAATTAATGATCATTCTAAAGTACAAGTAAGTATATCTCCGGTATTGCAAATGTATAATTTGTTTAATATGATTGATATCTACAAATACGCAGAGTTAATTGGTTCAGTGATATTAGACACAAACTTTGTTGAAACCCCAGCTAATTTGGCTCCAAGAAATTTAACATCTGAGATGAAAAGTATTGTAATAGATTATTATTCTAAACATATTTCAGAATTAAAACATCCAGAACATATAGAACAAATTAATAGATTTATGACATACTTGTCAAATACTGGAATGAATAATGAAACTGCATTAAAAAGATTTGCTACATACACTAAAACTATAGACAAGATTCGTAATCAAAGTTTCAAAAAGAGTTGCCCAAAAGAATATGATCTACTTAAAGAATATTTTGAGTGACAAACTAGCATAATTATTGTATAATATATTGAAATAAAGAGGAATTAATTAATGATTAATAAAGAGAAAGTAACACATATACATCACTGGAGTGACAAAACTTTTTCATTCAAAACGACCAGGAACTTTCCAAACAAGTTTAATAATGGTGAATTTGTTATGATGGGCATAGAGCATGAAGGTAAAAAATTATTGAGAGCATATTCAATTGCTTCAGCTAACCATGAAGACTATTTAGAATTTTTATCTATAAAGATAGATGATGGACCATTAACTTCTAAATTACAGCATATAAAAGTAGGAGATGAAGTTATTATTAATAGTAAAGCAACTGGAACACTTGTAATTGATTATCTGTTACCTGGACGTAACTTATATTTGATTGCAACAGGTACAGGACTTGCACCTTTCTTAGGTATAATAAAAGATCCAGAAACATATAATAGATTTGATAAAGTTATACTTACACACACAGTTCAATATGAAAATGAATTAGCATACCATGAACCACTGAATTGGTTTAATGAAGAATGGAAAGCAATCACAAATGGAAACTTTAGATATTTTAATACATTAACTCAACAAGAATGGCCACGTAAAGGAAGAATTACTGAATGGATAAAAAATGGTAGACTTTTTTCTGATGCTTCTGGACAAAGTTTAGATACAAAAGAAGATAGGTTTATGATATGTGGGTCGCAAGGTCTTAATAAAGACTTAATAGAACACTTTGAGTCATTAGGTATGCAAGAAGGCAATACATCTATTCCTGCACAATTTGTAGTAGAGAAAGCATTCGTGCAAAGATGATAATTTTTACTCCATTAGATATACCAACAATACCAAACAAACAAACAATCCTTGATAATTTTGTTGGTAATGAAAAATATGTGTGGTGGAAAGAAGAAACACTATTAGGTACTAAAGACTTTAGTAAGCCATTAGGTGAACCAAAAGTTTGGAATAAAGAAGCACAAGAAAAATATCCAGAATTAATAAAATGGATAGAAAGTTATTTTCCTTTTGAATATCTATGTTACGTAAGATTGGCTAGGTCAACTGGAAACGTTGCGGCACACGTTGATGGAAATAAAGTTGAAGCCCCACATCCACATCATATGACAATAACTCAAGAGATGTTAGATCATCAACTAACAAATGAACCAATAGGATATAGATTTGTTGTAAGTGGATCTAGAGATACTTTGTATATGTGTAATGAATATGATTACAGCAAAGACATGAGTAATCAACCTAAACATTTTTGTACTATTCCTGAAGAAACAGATGCGTTCTTAATTAATAATTGTACACAACCACATGGAGTTGATGTTAAAGAAGGTGTAGATGACGATAGAATTGTTGGATTTATACTTGGTAAAGTAGTACCAGAAGCACACCAAAAACTTATTGAAAGAAGTGAAAATAAATACAATAAACAGGTTGTAAAAAAAGATGAGTTACGAATATAAACTAAAATTGATACTATTAGCAAACCACATAATGCTTGTGATTGGGCTTGTATATGCTGACTTGAGTTGGCTATGGCTATCTCTTGTTGGTTGGATTATGTTTGGTAAAGTAGGTGGCGAAATTGCTTTACATAGATATCTATCACATAAAAGTTTTGAAACATCATATTGGAAATCAAGATTGTTAATTGTATTAAGTATGTTTAATTGTTTTGGCTCACCTATTGCTTGGTGTGGAATACACAGAAAGCATCATGCCGCTCCTGAAACAGAAGCAGATCCACATGGTGGTCAACCAATGTGGAGAATATGGAGTACGTTCTGGGAGCCGTTTACAATTGAACGAAAATATGTAGCAGATTTAATTAAAGACAAATGGATAAAATACATACATAACCACTATTTAATCCTATTATTAGCGTCATACAGCGCCTTATTCTTACTTGACTGGCGTATTGCTGTGTTTTTAGTGTCTATACCTGCTGTAATAACGTTTCATAGTGCAGGTATGGTTAATACTATATGTCATAGATGGGGGTACAGACTATTTGATACTCCAGATCATAGTACAAACAACACAATAGTAAATTTATTAACATTAGGTAGTGGGTTGCATAACACTCATCATGAAAAACCTACAAGTTGGACTAACAAAGTTAAATGGTGGGAAATAGATTTTCCTGGTTGGGTAATTAAAACATTCTTTATGAGGAAAGATGATGTCATCAGAAACAGAAAAATTTAGTAAGTTAAGTTTTCTACCAATAGACTTACCATACGAAAAAATTAATTTAGATGAACTAGAAGTATTCCATGATAGAAACTATCTATGGCCACCTGATGTAATACAAGAATCATATGGTGGAGGAGCAGTTAAAGATGCACCATATGTAGAAGAACATCCACATCAGATTTGGAGAATAGTTTGTTTACTAGGTCAACTTGATGATAACGAATTTAATGATCCTAAAGCAGTAAGACGTTCTTGGGTTAATAGATTAGAAAGAAAACAACCTGTAAAAATAAATCCTGCATTACCAAAAGAACTGTATGGAGTAATTAAATTAATAGAACAATTACCTATACAATGTAATCATGCAGAATTAATTAGACAAAGAAAAGATGTTGCTATACATCATGACGTTAGTAAACTAGGAGCAGACCAACATTCACAGTTGATGCCTTTTGAACCATCAGGATACAGATTATTAATAAATGATATACGTAAGCCAAGTTTTTATTTTTGTAAACATAAAAACAGTATGCCAATTGAAGAACATAGAAAGCATATTGAAACACATCCTGAAGAAAAAGATTTTATTGACTTACCTATGGATACAAATACATTTGTTATTAATGAATTATGGCATCCACATGGAGCAGATAAAATTGATGAACAAAAATTTGTTGTTACAACAACAGGAGCAATAAAACCAAAAGAACATATTGAAGTATTAGATCGTAGTTTAAAAAAATACAAAGACTATGCAATTCAATATGATGAGGAGTAATATGACAAACGATGAAATACAAAAAATAATTAATGAAAACAAAGTTGTACTTTTTATGAAAGGTACTAAACACTCTCCACAATGTGGGTTTTCAGGATTAGTTTCTAAAATATTAACTAACCTTGGTACTGACTTTACAGATGTAAATGTGTTAGATGAAGCAAATGGAGATTTAAGACAACAAATTAAAACATTTAGTGATTGGCCAACTATACCTCAACTTTATATTAATAAAGAATTTGTTGGTGGTTGTGATATTGTTAGAGAAATGCAAAAAGATGGATCACTAGAGGAAATGTTAAAGTAGAGAGTATTATGGAATATTTCGAACTACCACAATTAAAAATAGATAATGAAGCAAATATAAATGCTATTGATAAATTGCGTGATAAGTTTCAAAAAGTTGATGTAGCATACGCAGGTCATCAAGTAACTTATGAAGAAGGCATTGAAGAAGATGCAAATGACAATGAATGGGTTTATTATCAAGATGTTGATCATGGTGCAGAATTTAATGGTAACCCTTTAGTAGAACAAATAGTAGATGATGCTTGTAAAGTTTTAAATATGCCTAAAGAACTAATTGTTAGAAAGCAATATACAAAGATGTCTCCTGGATGGTTTTTAAATATTCATAGAGATGTTGAACGTAAAGTTGCATTGTTAGTAGAATTTAAACCAGCTGGAGGTTCTATTAGTTGGTATAATAATAAAAAAGAACATACAAAAACATTATATTACGGACACCCTGTAGTAGTAAACACTGGTCAATTGCATAGTGCTAAAGGTGGCACAACTATGACACGTTATGGTTTTCAACTTGATTTTGATTATGGTATGACAATTGATGAAGTGTATGAATACTATAAAAGCTCACCATTGTTTGAACAACAGTGAGCTCTTAATAATTAATTATTAGAATGTTAAATGATCAGTAGTTTCAACTACTGGTAAGCTAATTCCACCTGGTGTATGATCAATTTGACCACCTGATACAAAAGCATCGTATTCTTCTCTAGAAATACTCCACTCTTCTGTAATAACCAAGTCACCACCTACTTTGTCCCATTTAAAGTTAGTTCTGCCGTTTGCATTAGCCCATTCTGAGTATGCACGATTCATATCTAGATCATTTAATCTAGACTCCATCGTTGCTACTGCATCTGCCGAACCATCAGTTTTCCAAGATATAAACATAATGAGATCTCCTTTTTGTATATACAAGTGTATTTAGCATTGGCCAAAAATTGGCCAGAAAATAATAACATAGATAGGCATCTTTTCGCTTGACAGATATCTATAATGTGTTATACTATAGAATAATATGTTTAAAACAAAGGTGAATAAAAACTATGAATAAAACAACTGATAACAGTATGCCTAGTCAGAACACTATTCAAATTGGAAAAAGAACTTTCAAAGTTGAATTAGTTACTGATCCAAAAACAAAACAGGCAACTTATATACTAGAAGGAAACAGACAATCAAAATATGGATTGATCCGTAACACACATCAACCAGATTTATTGTTTGCATATAATCTAAAAGGATTAGACAAACAGGCCAAAGTGGCAGGATATACTTGGTTTACAGATAAAAATGGTAAACTTGAACCAGTAGGGTAATCTATGTCAGAATTTACTAGAGGAATATTTGAAACAATAAAAAGTTTCATTAGTGGAAACTCTTTTGTATTAGCAATAATTTATACTATGGGACATATTGTTATTGCTATGACAGTAGTATCAATGATGACTGGTGCAAGTTTATGGGAAGCAGGACTTGTAGCACTAGTTGAACCTACAATAAATGGAGTATGGTTCTACGTATTGCATACGATTTGGAAAAAGAAATTTTTAACAACAAATTAACCCAGGAGGGGTATGACAGAAGAAGATAAAAGAATGTATGACAGTCATAAAGATCATGCAACAGACATGACATATGAAAATGAACAAAGTACAGTCACTATTCCATTAAAAGAATATGATAAGTTAAAAGAAAAACAAAAATATATTACTGATAGAGATATGATTGGTTGTATAGATAAGATCGAAGAACTTGTTAGAGCATTAAGAAAACATATAGTAAGATCGGATTTTGAATAATGAAAGATAAAAAATTATTAAACAAAATTTATAGCATAGCAGATAAGTTAGATGGAAAATTAAAAGACCTTACAATATTGTGTGATGACATTAAAGACCTTGTAAGTGATTTAGAAGAAGGTAGAGAAAACTTATCTAAGAAAAAAGTAAAATCTAAAATAGAAAAATGGGAAGGTAATTTGTAATGTTTGATAATATGTGGTTTTGGATTAAAGAACTATTTGTAGATGCACTACCATGGATAATTGGTATTGCTATAGTTATGGTATCGTTGTTTATTTTATCAACCACAGGAATATTTAACTAGGAGGAATATGACAGAATATAGTTCACATGATTGGAGAAAGAATACAGATGACGCTGTTGTGGTAGATGACAAAGGTGACAATGTGTTAAAGGCTAATTCAAGTAGAGTAATTTTTACAAACCCAAAAACATTAAAAGAAGAAACAGTAGATGTTTCAAGGTTAGTTAGAGTATTTGTTAACAATAGAGATGATTTAAAAAGGAGCGTCAAATAGTGCCAAAAAAAAGAAGAAACTGGTTAGAAAGAAAATTAGATGAGTACAATCATACTATGGAATTAATTAGAACTATTCTACCAATAATGATATTGGCCTTACAAATTTATATATTACTAAAGGTGTTATAATATGTCAAAAAAAACTAAAAACTACGATCACATTAAATTAGACCCACCACACGTCAAACATTCTGTAGCATCAGAACATGATCCTAAAGTTTGGCACTTAGAAGAACTTGAAGGAGAAATTCTTGAGTTTGCAAAATACATAAAAAATCATTACAACATAAAGTTTAATGATACAGCAATGGCACACCTAAATAGAATAGGTAAGTCAACAGGTAATCTAAGAATTACATCTGCTCTAGCAATGGGCAATCTTGAAGACCTTCATAACTACGATAAAAAATACGATAACTATTAAAGTAAATAAATACCTTTATGCCAACAAAATTTGTATTAAAACGTTGGAGTGAAGGGCATCCATACCTAGCTCAATATTCCAAACATGACAGAGGTCATCGAACAGAAAAGAATAATCGAATTATCAAATATGCAAAATTAAATAATTGTAAGCCAAAACATATTCTTGATTTAGGATGTGGACTTGGAGATTTAAGTAGACAACTAATTGATCTAGGGCATTCGGTAGTTTCAACTAATTCAGGTTATGGATGGGAAGGTCAATATCTTCATTCAAAAAAAGAAATGGAATACTACAATATAAAAGTTCACGAGTATACTTATGATTGGGGAGTTACTAATCCAAGTCAATTAGAAAAATTAAAATCACTTTCAAATAAAAAATATGATATGGTAATTGCTAAAAGATTTGCAATGCATTGTAATGAAAATAGTAAAAAAGAATCAATGGTTAAAAAAGTAACTTATGATCATGTAGAATCAGTAGATGCTATTTCGTCACAAATAGTTTATGAATCATTTATGGGTTTAGTAAAAGAATTAAAAGTAGTTTGCAAAAGTAATGCAATAATACATCTTGGATTTTGCCCACCATTTTCAACTTATGAAGGATATGGTTCTCCAGATCTTTTAAAATATGCTGTACCTTCTTTTGAAGATTTAGGTCAAAGTACATTGAAATTTAACTTAAAAACAATCAAATAATGCCAAAACAATTAAATAGTCTTAGTTTTGATAAAAGGAAATTATGGCTAGACAAAATAAGACTCATAGAGGTCGTAGAAAAGTTGGCTCTAAAAAAAGAAGAGCTAGAAGAAGAGCTAGAAAGAAAAAATAATCATTGTGTAAATCACAATATTTGGTACAAAATCCTCATGAATTATATCAGAATAAATATAATATAAGGATATACAATGAGTGAACAAGAAGATAATCAGGATTTGCAATATTTAAAATGGCAAGATAAAATCTCAAAAACCTTTTGTCATTTTCCATTTACAACATCTTATATAGGATCAGGCGGAGAAGCAGATCCTTGCTGTATTAGTGAGCACCATAGAATAAACGACATTGGTTGGTTTACAAATGGGTATTGGGAATCTTCAGGACTTGAAAAACTAAGGCAAAATTTATTAAATGGTAAAAAAGATCCAGGTTGTAGACGTTGCTGGATAGATGAATCTAAAGGTATGATGTCAAAAAGAATTCTTGATCAAGCAAAAGTTCCAAGTGCAAATTTAGAAAACTTAACAGTTGAACAATTTAAAGAACAAGTTATTAAAAAACCAAAAATAAGATGGATAGATTTTCAATTAGCAAATTTATGTAATTTGGCTTGTCGTATGTGTAATCCATGGAATAGTTCTATTATTGAAGAAGAAGCACTAGAGCATATTGATAAATTTAGTAATGATAAATTAAAAGGAAAAGAACTGTTTCATAAAAATATAATTAAACCACTACCAAGAGTTAAAGAAGTAAAAGACTATTGGAAAGATCCAGAGTTTAGAAGACAAATAGAAGAGCTATTACCACAACTAGATGCTATTACAGTTAGTGGTGGTGAACCAACAGTAAACAAATATTTTAGTGAGATACTTGATTTTTGTAAACGTGAAGGTATTGATAAAAATATGATTCTTAAGTTTACAACTAATGGAATGCAAATCAATAGAAAATACATGGAGAAGTTAGACGGCTTTAAAAAAGTAGAAGTAAAAATTAGTATGGATGGAACTGGATCAGTTTATGAATATATAAGATGGAAAGGTGTATGGGAAACTTTACATGAAAATAGAAAAATATTAGAAGAATATAGATCAGATAGATTCAAAGTTAATAGTGATCCTACATATCAAGTTTTAAATATTTTAAATATTCCAAACTTAATAGAGTATCATCTTGAAAATGATATGGACTTGGCTAATTTAAATCCTGTACACGAACCAGAGTATCATGCTATATCCTGTTTACCAAAAGAAATTAGAGAACTTGCATGGAATAAATTAGATAAGTGTAGAGAACGTAATAAAGACTCACTACACTATAATTTAAAAATGGGTGTTAATAATGTTTTAAAATATTTAGAAGCAGATAGGCCGAATGAAGAGAAAAAGTATCTTCCAATGTTTTTTGAACATACAAAGATACTTGATCAAATAAGAGGCCAAAGTTTTGAAAAGCAAGTTCCAGAATTATATAATGTATTAAAGAAATATGACCATTGACAAAAATAGAATATTGTCATACAATTAAACAACAACAAAGGAAAACAAACAAATGAAAACTATATTATCAATATTTGCATTAGCATTTATTCTTACAAGTTGCTCAAGCATTCCTGAAAATCCAAGAATGGCATTTGGAAAAAAATGTGAAGTAACACCAGACGGAACAGTAATTACAAGTCACGTTTGGGTATACAATAAAGAATCAGGGTTAAAAGCAAATCAAGAACATTGCGACAAGTAATATGAATGAAATCAAGCCTAGGTGGTTAGATTGGACACCAACAAGTCCAAGGAAATATTTGGTTTTTCAATTTTTATTGAATTTTATTATACCAAATTTTTTAGGTGTAGCACTAACACCTACCGGCCTGTTTTTAAATTTTATATTAATTGATTGGATAATATATATCCAAGACACAAGAAAACTTGACTCTCAATAGGATATATATTATAATAAAGAAAAAGGAGTAAAAATGGCATTAACAATTGGACCAGAAGAAAAGGCAAAATTAGTCAAATTGCTCGATGAAGGTACACAGGTACTACAAGAAGCAGATGATTTAAGATCTGGGTTAAGGGATACTGTTAAACATATTGCAGTAGAACTAGATGTAAAACCAGCAGTTCTTAATAAAGCAATTAAAATTGCACACAAAAGAAGTTTATCTGAAGAACGTGATATGTTTGAAGACATTGAAGCAATTTTAGATACAGTTAAAAGAGGAAGTTAATGGATCTCTTCATAACTAATCTTGTTGCAATAGCACAAGGTGAGTATGGAGGAATTGCAAAATTCTTTTTGTATTTTAATTCTTTATTGCTTATACCGTTTGGAATATATCTATACGTATATGCAATAGTAAATCAAATTAAAATATGGAAGTCTCGTAAAAGATGATATACATAGTTGACATTGACGGAACTATTTGTAAAGAAGTATTTTTACCAAATGGTAAAAAAGATTATGCTAATCATGAACCTATGAAAGACAGAATAGAAAAAGTAAACAAAATGTTTGATAAAGGACATGAGATTCATTATTGGACAGCACGTGGTGCCGTTAGTGGTGTAGACTATACAGAGCTAACTACAAAACAATTAGACAGTTGGGGATGTAAATATACAAGTGTAAGAGTTGGTGGCAAACCACATTATGATATATGGGTTGACGATAAAGCACACAACTCAGAGGAGTTTTTTAAATAATGGATACAAACTTTTATAAAGATCCTGATATTAAATTTGATATTGCTAAATTACAATCAGCATTAAAAGAAGTTGATTCAAGAGTAGCAAGACAATCTCCGTTAGGTGAAAGAGATATAAATGCAATTTGCTTAACACAAATACCAGGAGATGCAAATTCAATAACAGGTGGTAATGTTAGAGGATTATTTTGGACTAAACCAAATAGTACATATGAAGAAGTTCAAAGAGAAGAACCAATTGATGAATCAAAGTATTCAGAGTTTGTAAAACTATTTGAAGATACTTATTTTAAAGAAGTGTATAATGAATTAACAAAAAAATATACACTAGGTAGAATTAGATTGCTTTGGAAATTGCCACGTACAACATTAAGTTGGCATAGAGATCCAGAGCCTAGATTACATATACCAATAGTTACCAACTTTGGTGCTCGTATGTGTATTGATACAGAAGTACGTCATATGCCAGCAGATGGATCTGTTTGGATAACTGACAATACAAAATATCATAATGCTTTTAATGGCGGTGAAGAAGATAGAGTTCATCTAGTAGCAACAGTAATTAATCAACTATAACAGGATTTAAAAATGAAAGATTGGCTTCTTAAACAATTTGAATGGCTAAAAAAGGTTGAGCTTGTAGAACTTGATCAGATTGATCCATCAGAAGACCCAGTAAGACCAGAACTAGACAATTGGTTTAGACATCAATATGGTAGAAAAGTTTTTGGATTAAAAGACGGTGACGAGATTGCCGCGGTAATGTGTTTTGCATTTACAAATGATGTACCAGCAGATATAAAAGAATTAGATGAGTTTAGCAAAGATGCTTTTACTCAAGCCATACATAGAGAAGGTATGCAAGGATCTATTGCTATTGCATATACAGTTTGGTCAAAGAAAAAAGGTGGCGGTAAAAAAATTGTACGTGAAGTTTATAAGATGATTAAAGAATCACATCATCTTAATAGACTAGTTACATTATCACCAATGACCGAGATGGCAAGAAAATTTCATTTAAAAAATGGAGCCAAAGAATTAAGAGTTAATAAGACAACTGTTAATTTTGAGTACTAATGGCAGAGTAGCTCAGTTGGTTAGAGCGCCGGACTCATAAGCCGGAGGTCGCTGGTTCGATCCCAGCCTCTGCTACCATTGGGGTATCGCCAAGTGGTAAGGCATCGGTTTTTGGTACCGACATCGGTGGTTCGAATCCATCTACCCCAGCCAACAACTGCCCGTAGCTCAGTTGGATAGAGCGTCAGTTTGCGGAACTGAAGGTCGGAAGTTCGAATCTTCCCGGGCAGGCCAAATAGTTGTGGATAACAACTAACTCGTGTATTGCAAAATTATTTTTATATGTTATAATAAGATCATAAGCAGTTAAAAATGATAAAATTTATGAATGCAATATATACTACAGCAGGGGTAGTCGCAGTTGTTATTGCAATATTATCTATATTACTTTTATTTCTTTTATAAATCATAAAAAAAGGAAGGAGTATTTTAATTATACTCCTCCCTTATATTCACGTGTAGAAAGTTTTAGTGTTTAGTGTCTTCGTCTTCGTAATCACCATCGATTACTTCGTCTTCGTCATACTCAAAATCATCATCGTCATCTGATTCATCTTCGTCTTCGTTTTCGTAATCGTAATCTTCAGGTAAACAAGCACAAGGATCATCGTAACAATCGTCACAAATCTCGCTGTCGCTTTCATCATTTAATTCTTCATCAGTGTAATCTTCATCATGCTCATCATCATTATCAAACTCATGACCCATTTCTAAAAGATCAATCAATCTTTCGATTTTTTCTTCTAGTAAATCTATTCTATCATTTAGTTGTTCAATAACGTTTTTGTTATCTTCATCGTACATACCAGCTCTCCTAAAATGTTAATAGTCATAAGTATTTAGGTGACCTATACCTCAAGTTAAATGTTTGTATAACGCAATAACTTATGTTATAATAACAAATAAATACTATTAACAGAGCTTATAAAATATGGAAAATTTAAAAATAAATCTAATTTGGGATAACTGGAATGATAATGGTCCCATGCCAAACGGACTACATCCAAAGTATATAAAAGAATGGGATACTAAATGGAAAGACAGATATGATATAAATGTTTTAACCCGTTTTATTCCAATGGAAAGATATAACCTTGGGTTTTTTCCTTTGCTGTGTGATCAAGCAGGAATAGATATTACACATATTAAACCAGAAGAGATTGGTGCTAATATAAGCGGAACTCCTGATTGGTATGTAATGGAACCAAATCATATGGACATATCATTGCTTACAGAAAATATGTTTGGTAATATAAAACAGCATACACTAGATGCATTACGTAAAGGACAGGCAAAACTTATATTGTATTATGCGTACGAAGCCTTTCCAGTTAATCAAGTAAATTGGATTAATGTTGTTGAAAGAAGTTTGGGTTGGTTAAAGATACCAAAAGAAAACTTTATATTAATATTTGGTGATCAAAAGTTTGATGAAAATTATCAAAAGTATATGTCATCTGGTCAAGGTCCTTTTTACGAATACTTTTTGCAAAATGTATTTGTGTATGATCATTTTGCTTGGGAGTTTTCAGACTATATCAAAAACATGGTAATAGGAACAGAAAGAGAATCAAAAGAACTTGTTCCTTTAGATGGTGATACAATGTATAAGCCAAGACCTAAAAAGTTTTTATGTTTGAATGGCGGAGGTAGGCCACACCGTAAATGGCTAATGACTGAATTAAAAAGAAATGATCTAATGAAGCATGGAGTAGTAAGTTATCTAAACAAGTTTGATATCCCTTATAATCCTGATCATTTTGTGTATAAGCCAATAGAAAAATACACAGGCGATAGATCTATGCTTGAAGTATTAGATTATCATAGAGAACATGGTAATAACATTGAAGAAATACAATTAGATGTAAATGCAGAACATGATGCATGGCACAACAGAGGTATGACAGCACAACATTATCTTGATACTTACTTTAATGTTACAACTGAAACATGGCCAGCAGAGCCATCATTTTTTGTTACAGAAAAACTGTTCAAACCAATTATGAATCTTCAACCATTTATACTTGTAGGGCATCCTGGTCTTTTAGAATACTTACATGAAGAAGGATATGAAACATTTGATCAAATTTGGTTTGATGAGCATTATGATAAAATAACAGATCATTCACAAAGATTTTATCATGTTATGGAAAATATCAAAACTGTTTGTGCTTTAGATCAAACAGAGCTACAAAATATGTATATTAAAGTTTGGGATAAGTTAAGACACAATAGAGAAGTGTTTCTAAAAAAGAATCATACTACTTATTGGATTGAGCTTATTAGAACAATGTTGCAGATACAATAATGAAAACTGATTGTGGATATCTTAGAAACGGAATTTTTATTGAACCAACAGCAATGGATGGCAAGTTTAAGCCTTGTTGTTTAATAAAAACATTTCCTGATAAAAAATATACACACAATACTATTGAAGAACAAATTGGAGCAATGAAAGATCCAGAGTATCTTTATGAAAATTTTAAAAACAATATTTGTTATAAGTGTACTCAAGAAGAAAAAATAAGTCCAACATATGGCCCAAGAATTAATTCAGTAAAAACAATTAACAAACACAAAATAAATCCTGGGCAAGTTGCATTTTTACAAGTAGCCTTTAGTGCATTTTGTAATTTTAAATGTTTGTATTGTGGTCCACATAGTAGTACAGAGTGGAACAAAGACATTGAAGAAATGCAAAAAAGAAACATACCATTTGACTATGATCATCTAGCAATTCAAACAACACCTCAACAAACATTTGTACGTGAAAAAGAAATTATAAATGATTTAAAAAAGTTAGATTTATCTAAATTAAGAGAAGTTGGAGTGTTTGGTGGAGAGCCATTTATGACTAGGCACCTAGATGAGTTCTTACAAATTATAACTGAAAGAGCTAAAACAGATGAAACAGTTATACAATTTAATACTAACGCAAGTATATTTCCAAAACAATCTATAATAGATCACTTAACTAAATTTGATATTGTTGATTTAAGAATTAGTGGAGAAAGTATTGGCAGTTTAGCAGAGTATATACGTAGTGGATTAAATTGGGAACAATACAACACTAATATTAAAAAATGGAAAGAGTTATCTAAAGAATATCCAAATATACAATTAAGATTGCATATGGCTCATAGTGTATACAATGTTAATAAATTAGAAGAAACTGAAGAATGGTTACTTGATAATAACTTAACTCCTTACAATGCATTTGTACGCGGCCCACACTATACAGATATAAGAAAAGTGTTAAGCAAAGAACATATAAATGAATGTATTAAAATAGTTAGTAATCTTAAAACAGAAATTATACGTGAGCCATTAATAAAATTTTTAAATAACGATTACTATAACCAAGAAGCACTTAAAGACTATAGAGATTTTACACATAAATTAGATACGGTTAGAGAAACTAGTTTGCAAGTAGTTAATCCACAATTGTATGAATGGACGTTTCATTAATCTTTAAATATTTTACCTGAGTCATACATTTCTTTTATTTCATCAAACGTATATCCATATATACTTGCTTGAAAACTTATTCTTGTTTTAGAAGCAGTCAACATACTGTGAGGACATTTTACATTTAGAATCCATGTTTTAAATTTATAATCTAAAGTATCTATAATTTTTGTTTCTTTTTTATTCCACCATTGAAGTTTATTACATTCTGGATCATATAGTGGAATTATTATTGTAGCATGACGTACCTTATCACAATGCTTTTCAATAGGTCCAGTAGTTTGCATAAACTCATATGATGAAGTCTTTCCCCATTTATCATTTGGATCAAATTCTGATGAAATAGTTTTAATATCATTAAGTAAGTTATCAGCAAAGAATTCAGATACAAAATTAATATTTGCGTAATATGTTGATAAGTTATAAATTAGTTTTTCACGTTTCTCAAATTTAAGTCTAAACAATTCAGTATTTCTTTTTGATTTAAATTTATTGAATAGTTTAGATCTTTGTTCTTCAGTTAAATCTAATTCTGGTACATGGAAATAAGGCTTTTTCATATAGTTATTTATTGGCCAGGGGGCATACCGCGGTATATTGCATTATAATTGTATGTGCGGTTAAATTTTTAGGAAGTCCTATTTTAATGTAAAACTCAACATCAAATCACTTCGTGATTTTCATATTCGTTTTCCCATTACACTACACCACCGTTCTCAACACGGTGTCAGATTATAAGTGGGGGTGCAAGAACAGAATCTCACTGGCTCTACTGCAACTCATCTGATAGAGATATGATGGATGGTGAGTGAATGGACGTTGGGGCCTAATCTAACATATTGCTAGAGTGGAGACGTACTTGAGAATATTCTGACTCGATGGATGTTGTTAACTGAATCTGGATTAAGTGTTCCTGACGGTAGTTTTATGAAGTCCTAGAGTTGAATAGACGTGTCCTCTATAAAGATGAATATGAGTTAGAGCTGTTCTATACGATCTTATATTGAAACACGATACACCTACTACTCCTGCATAGCCGCCGAGGGGCCTAAATGCGGATAAAATCCGCAAGTAAAGGCGTTGCCTTATTTTTTGTATTTGTCGTTTTCTGGATGTGATGGGTCGAGAATTTCTAACCAAATATCTTCTCTGCCTTTGAGCAATCTAATTCTCTTGTGCATACGTTCGGACATCCATATGGCTTCTAATGCTAGTTGTTTGATGTCTGGATCGTCTGTTATGTCGTGTATAGCACCTAGCAATGAGCATATAGATCTGTCGTTAAACTTTCTATTTGGACCTATTACATCTTTGATATGCTCTGCTTCTTCTCCTAGATTTTCGTATTTTTTGTATGGTATTAAACTTGTTAAACTGTCTAGAATTTGTTTTTTGTTCATACTATTACTTATTACAATTTTCCGAAGCCCCAGAGACGTTCTTGACACCACCAACATTCGCCACAATGTTTTTGTGCAATTATTTCGCTACCCATACCTTCGCAGGATCTTGTTAAAGGAAATAGTGTGTCCATAATGCTTAAATTGTTATACAGTTCTGCTAGATCTTGTTTGTGCCAATTAGTCCACGGTTGCCACCACATTCTATTTGTGCTATTTGATTTGTCATATTCTTGACGTATTTTGTTAGGAGTTCTTACCTGTAGTTCTGGTGCTTGATAATCTCCACCGTATACTTCTGGCAAATAATCTTGGTAAAACTGTGTTAAATGTGTAGGAGGATTAGCCGTAACACCTGTGAATGCAACTGTGCCTTCTGTCCAATGAGGTTCTGCTGTTTTTTGAACTGCTGTACCATATGGATCAACATCACCGTCTATCCACAGCTCTTCGCGACCAACATATTCACGTTCTTGTTGTGCAGACAATCCTGGTGTTGCTTGTTCACCTACAATTCTTTCATCAAAATCTACACCAGTTAAATGTGTGATTCTGTCTAGTATTCTGTGAGCATACATTCTGTTCCAATTCTTTGGAGCATAACCGTTGATGGTTACTACTTTTAATTTAAGATCATGATATTCATGCTTTTTGTATAGGGCTACACAATAGCCCATTGCGGTGCTGTCTAATCCACCACTCATTTTCAAAATTGCTGTGTGAGGTACTGGCATTTCTAGCTCTTCGGCTACTTTGTGTAGGTCTAAATTCCATTGATGTCTGCTGACTGTGAACTTCATATACATATTTAAGTGCTTTGATAATGAATTATGTTTAATTATTATATGTATATTAAATAATCACTTAAATTTCAAGCAAAAAGGTTAAATATACTTGAGTAGGGAGACGCGACTCTATTCGGAATTTATCAAAAACATATGGAAAAAGAATAAACTATATGTCTAATATATCGATATAGGAGCAATATAAAATGGCAAGTTATGCAATTCAAAGACGTAGAGGAACAGCAACAGAGCACGGTTCTTTTACTGGTTTAGCAGGTGAGTTAACAGTCAATACTACACGTAATTCAGTTCACGTACATGACGGTTCACAAGCAGGCGGACACGAGTTAGCGAAAATCGATTTATCAAACGTAGCATCTACTTCAATTGGTGCTCACTTAATACCTTCAGCAAACGTAACTTATAACTTAGGTTCATCGTCTGCTATGTGGGGTGATATTTACGTAGGTCCTTCTACACTTTACATTAATGGTGTAGCGGCGATGGGTGTTGATTCTGGTGATGTAACATTATCAGGTGACACTAACGAAAATGTTATCGTTAAAGCATTAGGTTCAGGTGATGTTGAATTAACTCCGGCTACAGGTGCAATTGCACTTAAAGGTAACGTTCAACTTACTGATGGAAAAGCAATTTCATCAACAGGTTCAGAAATCGACTTCAATAACGACTTACAATTAAATTCAAATGACATCCTTGGTGTTGGTACAGGTAACGTTGGTGATTCATCAGCTATACCTAGATCATATGCGGATGCCAGATATGCGATGGTAACTGGTACACAAACAATCGCTGGAAACAAAACGTTTTCAAACAACGTTATTGTATCTGGTGACTTAACAGTATCAGGAACAACTACAACAGTTAATACTGAGACAATCAAATTAGCTGATAACATTATTGAGTTAAACTCAAACGAAACTGGTGCACCATCAGACAACGCAGGTATCGAAGTAAACAGAGGTACTTCTGCAAACGTTGACTTCAGATGGAACGAAACATCAGATGTTTGGGAATTAACTTTAGACGGTACAACATACTACCAATCATTATCAATGAATGATGCGGCTACGGCTAATACAGCAAACAAAGTTGTAATTAGAGATGGTTCAGGTAACTTTGCGGCAGGTACTATTACTGCTACAGCAACATCGGCGCAATACGCGGATTTGGCTGAGAGATACGAATCAGACGCACAATATGATGCTGGTACAGTTGTTATCTTCGGTGGCGACAAAGAAATTACTATGTCTTCAACAGGTTATGATCATAAAGTAGCAGGTGTTGTATCTTCAGCTCCAGCTTACATGATGAACTCAGAAGCAGGTAGTGACGCTACACACCCATACGTGGCTTTAACAGGAAGAGTTCCTTGTAAAGTTGCAGGTACAGTTAGAAAAGGTGATTTACTTTGCACTTCAGACGTGGCAGGTCATGCTATGGCTGGCGAAGCAAAATGTGGTCACATGATTGGTAAAGCATTAGAAGATTTCGATGGCGAAACAGGTGTTATCGAAGTATTAATTAACTTAATGTAATTTAAAGGATAGGAGAATCACAATGGCAAACATTAGATATTTTAACCTTAAAGCATTAAACAATGTTAAAATCAAGAACTTTGAAATCAAATCAAATGTTAGAAAAGTTTTTGATCCAGGAAATGGTTTTACTAACTTCGGTATTTTAACTGAAGGAAACACTAACTTTCCACAACACGTTCACGGAGCAGGTGTACAAGGTACTATGCTTACGAACAGTTTTGACATGGGCGGTATTGCAGTAGCATCAGTTGATACAATCGACTGGGGTTCAATCGCATAATAACTAAAATATTGAGAGGGGGCTTATAGAAATATAAGCCCTTTTCTTTTGAATTAAATATTAAGTTATATGTTAATATACAACTATAATTTTCATCATTACATTATAAATATTACTAACCACTCCGAACGAAAGTGGATAATAGAATAACAATGAGGCAGACCCTCCCGAAATTAAACTAAATTTGAATATAGCTTATATAGGGAGATAATATAATGGCTACAGTTAAAAACTTTGGTCTAGCAGGTATAGGTTCTGACGTACAATTTGGTAAAAGTGGTGGTAGATTAATTTATGATTCATCATCATCTTTCTTCAAATTTACTACAGATGGTTCAACATTGTCAAATGTTAGAGTTGCTTCAACTCCATCAAATGCCAATGATGCTACATCTAAATCATATGTAGATGCTACTAAGGCTGGTCTTGACGTTAAAGATTCAGTTAGAGCGGCAACTACTGCGGCAGGAACACTTGCTTCAGACTTCGTTAATGGTGATACCATTGACGGTGTGTCACTTGCTACGGGTGACAGAATATTAATCAAAAACCAGGCAGACGGTTCTGAAAACGGTATATATACTGTTAAGGCATCAGGCGCTCCAGACAGAGCAACTGACTACGATGCTAACTCAGAAGTAACTCCTGGTGCTTTCTCATTCGTTGAAGAAGGTACTGTAAACGCAGACACTGGTTGGGTGTTAACAAATGACGGTTCTATCACAGTTGGTACAACTGCATTGACTTTCACTCAGTTTTCTGGTGCTGGTTTGATCACAGCAGGCGACGGTTTAGCAAAATCAGGTAACAACCTGAGTGTTAACGTTGATGATTCTACTTTAGAGATCGATTCTGATACTTTAAAAATTAAATCTACTTACGCAGGTCAAACATCAATTACTACACTAGGTACTATTGCAACTGGTACTTGGGCGGCAACTGACGTTGCTGTTGCACACGGTGGTACAGGTGCTTCTACGGCTTCTGACGCAAGAACAAACTTAGGTTTGGCTATTGGTTCAGATGTACAGGCGTACGATGCACAATTGGCTGACGTTGCGGGCTTAACTCCATCAGATGGTAACATCATTGTTGGTGATGGCTCAAACTTTGTTGCTGAATCAGGTAACACAGCAAGAACTTCATTAGGTCTTGGTACAGGTGACACGCCAACTTTCAACGGTGCGGCAATGTCTTCTGCAAAAATCACTGGCTTGGGTGCTCCAACGGCTGATACAGATGCATCAACTAAAAAATATGTAGATGATTCTGTTGCGGCTTCAAACACACTGGCTGAAATGGGTGATGTTACTTTAACTACTCCAGCTGACGGATCTATGTTATTATATGACACAGGTAACTCAGTTTGGATTGACAATGTTATGTCAGGTGACGCAACATTGGCAGACACAGGTGCTATCACATTAACTGACTCTAACTCAACTAGATCTAACTTAGGTTTAGCAATTGGTTCAGATGTTCAGGCTTATGATGCACAATTGGCAGACGTTGCTGGTTTGGCTGTTACAGACGGTGGTATCATCGTTGGTGACGGTTCTAACTTCGTGTTAGAAACTGGTGCAACTGCTAGAGCGTCATTAGGTTTAACTATTGGCACTAACGTTCAGGCATACGATGCAGACTTAGACGCAATTGCGGCATTGGCTAAAGGTGATGGTAACATTATCGTTGGTAATGGTTCAACTTGGGTTGCAGAGTCAGGCGCAACTGCTAGAACATCATTGGGCTTAGGTTCAATTGCTACTCAGGACGCAGGTTCAGTAGCACTAACTGGTGGTTCAATCACTGGTGTTACTACTTTCTCAACTGGTACATTAGGTTCAACAGCAACTATTGATGGTTCAATGGCTATCACTGGTGACCTAGCAGTAACAGGTGACTTAACAGTTTCAGGTAACTCTATTACATTAGACGTTGGAACTGTAACTTCAGAAGACAAATACATTCAAGTAAACAGTGGTGCAACTTCGCAAGAAACTGGTTTAGCAGGTGGTGTTGAGATCAAAAGATCATCAACAGCAAACACTAACCAATTTGCATTCATGAACTTTGATGATTCAACAGATTCATTCACGTTCAAAACTGGTTCGGCTAACCAAGCTTCTGTTTCAGATGCAACTATGCGTTTTGGAACAATTGCGGCTGGTACTTGGAATGGTACAGTTATCGGCAGAGCATATGGTGGCTTCGGTGCATCTATCTCAGGTCATGGTAACAACTCACTTGTTGAAGCAGACGGTGGCGAAATCGCTGTAGGTTCAACAGGTCAATACTTAAGATCAGACGGAACTAACTTCTCAGCTTCTGCTTTATCGGCATCAGATTTATCTGGTACTGTTGCGGCGGCTAATGGTGGTTTAGGTACAAACGTTTCTGCTTTCGCGGCAAGTTCAATCATCACAACTGATGGTGACGGTACAGTATCTGAATTAGCAAAAGGTTCTAACTCAACTGTTCTTAAAGTATCTTCAGGCGGTACATTACAATATGCACAAGCTGACTTGACTGCTGATGTTACTGGTACACTACCAGTAGGCAATGGTGGTACAGGTTTAGCGGCAGTTGGAACAGTAAACAAATACTTAAGATCTACTGGTTCAGCTAACCAATATGACTATGTATCAGCTCTTAGAGACGCGGCTGGTAAATCAGCTATTGAAGTATCAGGTACATTAACTGATAACATCAAGTTAGTAATGACTAACACGGCTTCTAACGTAACTCTTACTGCAACAGATCCAGATGACAACTCAGCAGATATCGATTTAGTTCTTAAAGGACAAGGCGATGGTGTTGTTGTTATCTCTGAAGCGGCAGGTGGTAACTCACTTGTAATGGGTGACGATAATATGGACTTAACAGTATCTGGTGGTGCGGCTAACAGTGGCGCGGCTGGTGATGCGGTTATCAAAGGTGGTAACGGTACTGGTGGTAATGCTTCAGGTGATGTAATCATCAGAGGTGGTACAGGTGGTTCTGCAGAAGGTAAAGTTAAAATTAACGATTCTTCTAACAACGAGATTGCAATTTTCGAAAGAACAGCTTCAGCTGTAAACGAAGTTACAATCACGAACGCGGCTACTTCAAATGCTCCAGCGATCTCAACTACAGGTGGTGATTCACACATCGACTTATTACTTTCTCCAAAAGGTAATGGTGTTGTTAACGTTCCAGCTAACTATGAGTCATTAACTATTACTGATGATACTCTTGTTACAAAAGCATGGGTAAATGCTAACGTTGTAACTACTACAGACGATCTAACTATTAGAACTGCGATCGCCTCAGGTGCTACAACTACTACAATTGGTTCTATGCCAAATGCAGGTTCAACAACTTACTATGTTGCTAAAGTGACTGTTCACGTAACTACTGCTTTCTCAGGTGGTTCAATTGATCACGTTACTTTATCAGACGGTACTACTACTTTCGTAGCTAATGCTGACGCTGATATTAAAACAGCAGGTACATACGTAATTGATGTTCCATTTGCAACTGCTACGGCAGGTGGTGCTACATTCACAATGGCTTACTTACAGTCAGGTGGTGCGGCGTCAACTCCAACAGGTGGTGCTGGTATAGTTACTGTTGAATACAAAGCATTAACTTAATAGGTTAGTATAGAGCTAACTTGTTAAGCTCAAACACTAATTAATAATTGAACCCGGGTCTAGAAATAGGCCCGGGTTTTTTGTTGATTATTTTTTATCTACGAATGAATATAATTCATTAGCACAATCAAGTATTTCTTTAGTAGTAGGAAATACTGGAGCATCTTTTGTTGAAAGTATAACTCCTGTTTCAGGATGTCGTGTTACAGACATTTCCCAAGTTTGATATGCTCTATTATATTTTTCGTGAATTAATCCCTGAGCTTGACCTAAGATGTCAGCACGGATTTCGTATGCGTTTTTATTTGTAGACATAATATCCTCCTTTGTGTATGTTTGTGTGTATCTAATCTACAGTTTATTATAACATTTATATTTTTAAAAGTCTATATTTAATATAGAATTCTATAGTTTTAACATAGGTGCCTATACCTTTAAATACTGTATGCACTATAGTTCAATGGTAGAACGTAACTTTCAGGAGGTTAAGACCCAGGTTCAATTCCCGGTAGTGCTACCAAACATTACAAGTTAATGTGCATATAGAGTTCTATAAATAATGCACACAAAGGGAAAACAAGACTCGCGTCAGATAGTTTTCCGATTCCAATAAAGGTCTTAACATTATTTTACTCAAATTGCAATAAAGACAAGCGGGGCATTGCCCCCTTGTCAGACACTTAAAACACATCTAAATCACCGTCTATATCCGCTTTTAAGCACCGTGTGTCCGCTTTTATGATGTATTATGTACCAAAGTGCTGTTTGTTTATTAGAGGTGTAATAGAACAAATTATAGGCCAAAAACTATTGGGTTTTATTGTAGGTGTAGATAGTAATTTTCAAGCTCTTTATATGTTGATATGTGATTGTGAATATCTAGTTTCCTACTTTTATCAAACCATTTTGCTATTCTTTTAGTTTTATCAAACAATTCTTTTTTGTTGTACTTTTTATTAAATAATTTTTGATCTCTACGTACAGTCGACACAAGATTATCATATGAATGATTAAAATTGTTTGATGTTTCTATTTTACCAACTTTTTTATTGTTTTCTTGAATAATATCTTCTAGCATTTTATCAGGAAATACACCAGTGTTTAAATAACTTGGCTCATCAAAAATGTATCCAAAATCTACAAAATTAACAACCTGTAGATCTTTTGCATATTGTATTATTTCAGGAATATTATGTAGATTAAAAACTTGTATAGTTGGGTGCATAGTAATTTCAATATTTTTATAATTGTTGTTGATAATTTCTGATGCTAATTTTTCGTGTATTCTTTTCATCCTATTAAAGTTGCCAGGCCACCTAATATAATTATAAACTTCGCCGGTGCCATCAACACTCCAATCCATTTCAAACCTTTTGAACTCATTCATGTAAGGTAGTAATTCAGAACAATCAACTGTACCATTTGTTACAGTTTTAAAGTTCATGTATTTGGCATATCCTTTGTCTACTATTTTTTTTATGTAACCTTTGAATCCATCTAGCAACATTGGTTCACCACCAGTGCTTTTCACTCTTCTAATACTTTTAGATATTTCTAAAAGCTCATCATATTTGTGTTCTGGGTAATCAACTAATTGAACAAAATTATTAAAGCCACCTTGATATAAATCTACGTCTATTGGATTTTTTTGTATTTCTTTTCCCCACAAACTGCTGTTGTCTGGTGCACACATAACGCAGGCATAATTGCATTTGTTACCAAATTTTATGTCTATACTTTTAACTTCTGCTTTGCCTTGTTGTTTTGCTTGTTGCACAAACTCTGGATCCATCTCATCGTAATATTGTGTGTGATTTATCCTCATTGATTTGTTTCCAGCTTCTTCGTCTTTCCAACAACCTTGACATTGTTTTATTTTTTTACCAGCAAGTAAATCTTTTCTTGCTTGTATCAATCCTGCGTTGTTGTTAAACACTTGTTTGATAGTTTTATCTTTGCTGAAATATTCTTCTTTAGGATCAATTGTTCCAGAGTAACAGCACAACTTAATTGCACCAAGTGGTGTAGATGCTACTTCTGAAAAAGGTTTTATACAGAAGGTGTTACCATACTTTTCATTAAAGTTTTTTACTTCTTTATCCATTTAGTTTTGCTCCAATAACAGGAGTTAAACCTTTTACTGCTTTATTAAACATTGCTTCTGTCATATCATGATGTTTTGATTTTTGTACACATAAACCACAACCGCAAACTTTATTAGGGCAAGTTATTACAGGCATTTTACCTGTTGCTAATTGTTTTTCTAATCTTTCTAAAACTATTTCACTTTCAGATATCTTACCAATAGGCCCACGTTCCCCACCAAAATTTGCACGACAAGTTTGATGATGTAGTATATTATCATATTCTTGTTCAATATGTAACCAATTCCAATTAATTAAACAAGACCAATCTTTATATTCTGTTGAACAAGCAAATACACTTTTATTCCATTTATCTGTATCTAATTTTTTATTATTTTGTGTATAATGTTCTTCTGTTAATGTATAAAATGTTCTTTGCCCACAACAAGGTCTACCTAAACTTTTTCTACCTTCTTGTTTTTTTGGTAGTAAATCTTTTATAGGTTTTGATAGGTCTTTGGTTTTAATTCTTTCACCTACTGCAATATCTTTTGCCTTTTGTGCTAATCTTTTTTCTTGTACTTTCTTTTGATCATCTGTATACTCATATTCGGCATCATTATTTTCATCTATCTTTTTAGGTTGCTTTTGATTGTTTTCTTTTTTGTTTCTAATTGCCCAAAAGTCTCTAAACCATTTATGTTGTTCTGGAGTATATCTATGATTGTACTTGTCATTATCATAACTTTCTCCAATAATTCTTGGTACAAACTTTACATTATCTCTAGTAAATTTTCCAACTAAATCAATACATTCATTAAAGTATTCTTCTTTAGCATGAAACATTAAATTAACTTTATGTCTAATATTTGATTCTTTTAATTGATAAATTCTATCTACAACTCTATCTTTTGTTTTTTGATCTACTTCGCTGTGATAACTTACAGTAATACTATCAACATTATCAATTAATTTTTTACAATATTTTTCTCCTATGGCTCCATTTGTTGTTACATCAACAACTACATCTTGGTCACCTTGATCATGTATGTATTCACACATTGCTAAAAAGTTTGGATTGGCAGTTGGTTCACCTCCTGTAAATCCAATATTCCATTTACGAGAATATGTCATATACGATTGTAATAATTTTTTATAATCAAAAACAAACTTACTTGTTTTAATTAATGTTTCTAAACTTGCATGAGGTGATGTGTTGTTATGTCTGTGTGAAGGACAGTAAGTACAATCAAAATTACATCGTAAACCTAAATCCCATGTTACTTCAAATGAATAAGGATTTTGTATATCGTTATCGATTGCAATAATTTCTGACATTAATATCTATTGAATGCCCAATATCTTTCATGACACCACCAACAGTTTTCACAAGGTGTTAGGTAACCATTTGTTTGTTCAAACGTTCCTTCACATGACCAAGTTAAAGGAAATAAATTACTCATTAAATTTTCTTGCTTATAAATGTCAGCAATAAATTTTTTATTTGTATTAAAAAATGGTCTATGAGAACATCCATCTGGAGTAATCAATTCATGGTCTACATTTGGATCACGTCTATCTTTTTGATCTGTGTCATAAGGCATTGCCCCTTCTGGTGGGTTAGATGTTATACCATCATATAGAACATCCCACACTCCTGTTTCTTCATTTTCTTTATTTCTATCTTGAAATTCTTGCCATTCAGTTTGATGCTCATCTTTTAAGTCAGGATAGTAAATTAAATGAGGTAACACAATTTCTTGTGCTTCACAAATTTCAGTAATTTTATTAATAACATGAGTTGCTTTTACAGGGTTCCATGGACGTTGTCTTCTAACTGTCATTGGTTGTACTTTTATACTTAAATTATTCTTTTTTATTTCTTTACAAAGCAAATATAATAAAGCACTTGAGTCAGCACCACCTGAACACCATATACCTAATGTATCAACCTGCCTACCAGCAATTTGTTGATCATCTTTAACAGTTCTAGGTATAATAAGATCAATTGATTCAGTTTTATCTATATTATAGTATTTTGTTTGTATTAAAGTTGTCCACTTCATTTTAATTGACTCCTGTTATAGTATATTTATTTGTTATTTAGAAGGGGGCATTGTAGAATAAATGTGATTTTTAATTACGTTTTCTGAATAGTCATTTAATGCTTCTCTATCATATCCTCCGTTAACATTAGTATCAATTAAAGAATGCATTATAAAGTCTGCCATAAGATTATGTTTAGTTTGTGTATTCATATGATTTTCAAATGGATCAACATCATCAAACCCTGCACCATCCATCAAAGCAATACTCATACAACTTGGTCTTATTTCGCAACCATTTTTCCAATTGTGCAAATAAGTTAAATTGCCAGGATGATATGTTCCACCTAATTTAGTGTCTGTGTTATCATGTCCAAATGACCACAAGTGAATTATTTTTCTATCTGATGGTATTTGACTTAATATAGTTTCATCAAACCAATATAAACAAGCCTTGTACTCTGCTATTTCTTTTTCAGTATCATGAATGTATTTGAAATATTGTTTACTTGCATCTACATAACTATCTTTAACATCACCGTCTTGCCACCAAATTTTACCTGGGTTAGGATGTAATTGGATTCCTTGTTTGTTATAAAGTCTAGCACTAGAGGTCCAAGAAAATATTAATATATCAGGAACATTATCTAATGAAAACTGTTGTAATGGAATATCCCAATATGATGTTCCACCTTTACCTGAATGAACAATTTCTAAATTAAATTTGTCCGCAACTATTTTTGGCCACGGTGTTAATGAATAATGTTCTTCTTCTTTATATTTCTTTTTTTCTTCCGGCCATACTTCAACAAAACTGTCTCCATATAATCCTATTTTTGAATGTGCCATATTAATACTTATCTAAACAATTTACCTTGTTCATATTCTTGTTTTATTTGTTCAAAGTTTTTATTAAAAATGCTACCTTGCCAAAACAATCTCATATGATCTGATGTTCTTACTCCATGCGGTATTTTAGGATTGAATATGTAAGTTTTATTATCATACTTCATTGTTTCAACAACATCATCAGTTACAGAAGCATCATCACTAGCATAAAACTCTAATGTATGTCCTAGTTCTATAATAGGTACTGTAATAACACCATATCGCATATCATCAATATGTTTTAATACTTTGCCATGTGTTTCTAAAAAATCAAAAGGCTCATCAGCATTCATATTGTCTAATGGAGAACATAAACTTTTAATTTGCTGTATTTGTTTGTCAGTATATACACCTTCTAATAAATCTATACCACTTGTAATATACTTAAACACAGGTTCACCATCTGAACTTGTTGTTGCTATGTTTCCTGGATTATTTCCACCTTCTTCTCTCTCGACGCTCTCGAAGCCAACACCTGGGTTGGCTTCTTTGAACTTATAATATCTTTCTTTAATGATTGATCTTTGTTGATCATTAAGATCTAATTCTGGAACGTGAAAAATATGTTTGTGTAACATATTTTTATTTATTTGGTTTTACGTTGTATACTTTTTGAATGTAATTGTAAATATCTTCCCAAGTGCTAACTAATTTAACTTTTGGGTTTGAGTATTGAATGTTATAAGGATGTTTCATTAGTATAGCATTAAGATTTTGTTTTAATGCTATTTCAATATTTAATGTTCTATCATCAATGTAAAGTAAAGCACTATCTTTGAATTCTTCTAGTGCTTCTGTTTTATCTGCACCTGCAGGTAAACATCTAACATCTAAAAAAGTTTCAACATCAAAGTAATCTTCTAAATTTAAATAACGATAGTATTGAGCGATTGGTTTATCACTTAAAGAAGTAATAGCAATAAATTTAAAACCTTCTTCTTTAAGTTTAGGAATCCAAATCTCGGCGCCGCGTAATGGTTCTAAAATAGAACACGCCATAGAAGAATTGAACTCTTCTCTTTTAATAAGACCTTCTTGAAAAGCAATTCCAAACTCGTTGTGTATTTCTGCATCATGATGCATCACACCTGTTGACGAATAACCTTGAAGTTCCATCCATTTAACGAATGCTGTATGCCAATCAAAAACAACACCGTCTATGTCTGTTAAAATAATTTTATCCACGATACAACCTCTCTCTGCTATAATATTTAATGTAAATGTCATGTGAATTATCGCTAACTTAACCTCTAAAAAATATTTGATAAAGTGTAACGATATCCATTATCAAATATTTTAATGGAGGTATGTAAGAGATAATTACTTACACCTACTAGGAAAAGAGAGCCACAGATGCTCATTTAGTTAGGTTTATTATTAGTAAGTTAGCTAGTATAATACTTTAAAAATGCTTATAAATTCTTACACTAAACAATAATAACCTATAATGTTTATAGAGGTGCTAGACGACTTATAAAGTTTAAAAATGTCTTTAAAAATTGCACCGTTTTAGAGAACCTTAGTTGTTCTCATTTAGAGAAGCATTGAAGCTTCTCATTTTAGGAAGCCACAGTAGCTTCCATAGGAAGTCTTAGATACTTCCATTTCGTAGACATTTGGTCTACACCGAAGGTGTACTAAAGTACTTAAAACGGCCTTCTTGCATATAGTACCTTGGCAGTCTTAGGACATAAGCCCAAGGTTTTTGCATATTATATGCTTCATTTCAATGATAATGGTTAAATACAGTTAAGGAACCTAAAACATATATGGCTAAAAAGAAACAAACATACACCATAGGTGAACCTCAAAAAAAGTCAGTAAAGAAAATCACTCACTCAATTGAGCCTTTACCTAAGAAGAAATCTAAACCTCAAAAAAGAAAAAAGCCTTCTCACAATCAAAAAAGTTTTAAATCAAATGAATCTAATAATGCACCTTTGAATAATGCATTTGCTGAAGCATTCGCTAAAGCTGGGATAACAAAAGAAAGTTTTGCTAAAAAATAATTATTTTTTAGGTTTAAACTGAGTCAGTTTAGTAACTTTACCTTTGGCAAGATCCATTGATCTTTTGGCTTTATCGCCAACGCCTTTAACACCATCTACTGTTTTAGATGTAATGTTTTTAGCACCATCAGTTATCTTAGAACCTGCTTTTTTAGCCGAGTCTGTAATATTTTTAAAAAAGTTTTTCATAATGCTATTTAGCTAGATTTTCCACTATTACTTCTAAAACTGGGTATTTGTCGTGGACTGTACGTTCTTCTTCATACGTAGTAGGTGTAGGTAACACCCATGTTTTTTCAATTTTAATATTGCTTGAACCACAGCAATTACCTGATACTGACATTCCACTACATCCAGTAAGAATAAAGAATGCAGACACCACTACAATAATCCAAATTATAGAAGCTAGTTTAGTTTGTTGATCCATTGTTACCACTAAAGCCTTTGGCTACTTTGCCTTTGTTTGTGCCTTTTTTAATTACGTATTGTTGTGTTCCATTAGCACCAGTTTCTACTTCTCTACGTAATACTTTATTAAGTAACTTTTCTTTGTTTTTCTTATTAAGATTTTTAGTATATGCTTCTAAGCCTTTTGTATCTCTCATAACTAATCCTTTTTAGAAAATATATTACCATATCTAGATTGAAAACTTGCAACACGACCCTTTTCTTTCATCCTTGCTTTCTTACCAGGATTCCATGCTGGATGGTCTGTTGGATCAGTTTCTAGATTCATGGTATCACCCTTTTTGCCCCAAGTTGATTTAGTTTTAAACGTAGAGCCATCAGTTCTTTTAACTGTGATTTCATGATAGTCAGGGTGTATATCTTTTTTCATAATATCCTTTGGTAAGCTAGTATTTATCTGCATATCTGCTATGCGTAAAACAAATAGATAATTATTCTAATATTAATGCTTTAATTGTTTTAGAACCATCAATGTTTAATTCTAGTTCAGCTTTAGATTTGATGCATTGGTATTTTACGCCTTCTGAATACTGTCTTTCTGCTGTACGTTTACCTCTTAAACATACACCCATACTATCTTGTATTCTATGTTCTTTAATTTCATTATTAATAAACATTAGTAAGGCTACAACTGTTTCAATCATTGGTGATCTCCATTAGCAAAATCTCTTTGCTTGTCTTTTAACTTTTCAATATCATTTAACATCTTTTCAACTTGTTTAGATAAGAAGTCAATGTTAACTTTGTTAGTCATATTTGATTCTAATACTTTTTCCATTTTTTCCACTGACTTGTATAGTTCTTCAATAAGCATAAATTGTTCTAGATCGTTTTGTGATTGACCTAATTCGCCACGTGGATATTTGATTCTAAATTCTGTGTTTGCTTTTATTTCTTTATCAATTAATTGTAGAGTAGTGCTATGTTGATTGATCTTTTCAGTAACACCAAAGTAAGCCCAAACACCCAAACATACGGCACCAATGATGGCAATCATATTACGGATTGGCATACTAATAGAAGTGTTATCTGATACATCTAATCGTTTCATAGCGATTAGTATTTATTTAAAATAGGGTTTAATTGTTAGTGATCGAGTAAGCCCACTAGACCACTAACTGCTGTATTTATCGCACATTTTGGTAATCTATAAGGTCGAAGTATTCTTGTTTGCTCATGGTGATTCCCATGCTTTTTAATTGATCCCAATTTTCATCTAAGTGACCCATTAAATGATCACGGCCTTCCCAATAGCCTTGCTCAACATCTTCATCATAGTTTTCCATTGAATACAAGTCATCTAAATGGTCATCTATTTCGAGTATTTTCTCTACTATGCGATGACATTCATTAATTAATTCACGGTATTTTTTATGATCTAGTTTTAACTTCTCAATTAAATGATGGTATTTTTTTTGCATACATTATATTTAGCACCGAAAATGATGTCATTTAATTTTGGCATAGAAAATAAATGGTTGATTTTTTCTTGGAAAACTGCTATATTTTATATATGGAAAAGAAAATACGTGAATTATTTAAAATGGGTGTAGCTCAAGCGATAGGAATTATCATATTAATTGCTGTAATATTCTATCAGGGTTCGCGAGTAAGTTCGTACAAAATGATTGCTACTGCGGCAGAACAATCTTATAATACAGTACAACTAGAAGTCGTAGCCTTAGAGAAAGCATTAACTTCCGCGGCTAAAAAAATACGTGAATTAGAGGATGAAGCAACTATATATTTGAACACATTATCAGATATGAAGGCTTATAATGCTGATTTAGAAGCCAAAGTAACTGCACTAAACAACGATGTACAGACTGCAGAGTTCATGATAAATGATTTAGAACAAGAGTTAACGGACATTAACGAACGTTTAAAAGCACAAGAAGCCGATAATCAATAGAATTAATTAACATTAATTTTAATCCATACCCTCAATCTCATTAAGTACTATTAGCAGGGAGATACAGCTGATGGCTACTAACAAGCATTGGTCAAAATGGAAGAAAAAAGCACCCAAAGTCCCTGATCATACCTGTCCTATTATAGATGATTGCATAGAAGATCTCAACAATTTGCGGGCAGAACACCTCACTATTAGAAGAAGAGAAATCATCAAAATCACACGTAAACTAGAGCGTCTAAGATGTGCAAATGATGCCTTAAGAAGTTCAGGGATTTACTGGTATGATCTCTGCAAAAACTACTTGAAGCCAATAAAGATTGAATTAATAGACGATATAAAGAAATATTCACGTCAATTAAAAACGCTTTTCTTTCCTAGTTAAAGCACGATTACACTCAATGACACACTATACGACATACTAGTGAATAGTACAAGATGAACACTATAAGACAGTATACAGAGCATGATGATTACAGGGTACTCAAAAAGAGAAACCGCGTCTCTCATTACCCGTTTTTCACCATCAAAAAAGTAATTACCTATGCTGTAAACCATGGCCTCTTAACCATATAATCACCATTGATCATCGCTTCCTACCATGGCCATATGGCTCACAAACAGAGCGTACCTCTTCCTTGCAACTGTGCTTCGCACAGGCCTTCGGCTTCATATGTGCTCTTATGCAAAACGTTTCACTCTTTGCATGGCGTAGCACATACGATTGTGGCCCCTGATCATTTGTTCGCTTGAATATGTGATCATCTTATATACGCTGTATAGCGAAGACCCCGCTGTAAAGCCGGTAGACCCCGCTGTAACATATACAGACCCCGCTGTAGGGATCCCAGGATTAGTCAGGATATTGTCAACCCCGAGACTATATGTAGTCATTTATGCCAGACCAGCGTAGGTTTCACCATGACTATATGTTGTGGTGGCCCCTATAGCCTCCGAAAATGGCCTCATTTAATTATGACTATATCTAGTGGTCTCTCCGAGACTAATTAAATGGTTGACATGATGATCGTATACTGCTATATTAAATAACATTATGGATCGAAGGAGTTACACATCCTAACCGTGCTGAACTGTTTTGATCAAGTTGGTATACTCAGTATGCTCAGCGGTCAGTGTTACAACAAAGATGATGGAGCCCAGAGATACTAGTAGCTGTTATGACGGGGATGGTTAGGTGATAACAGCTACACCTTCAAAGCGGTTCAAAGCACTCAAAGACACTCAAAGCGGTTCAAAGCACTCAAAGGCTTCAAAGAGGTTCAAAGGGCCTCAAAGAGGGGATAGGTTCAAAGAGGAGAGAAGGGGCCGGGAGGTTGAGAAATTCTGGGGTTTTTGATGAGTTGCACAATTGCAACACCTGTTGCAAAAATACAACAGATTTCGGGTGTTGCATAATTACAACACATTAGTCACAGAGTGTTGCAAAAATACAACAGTCTGTACGCATTGCTGTACAGTAACAATTGGCCACTAGATATAGTGATCATCGTGATAAACGCGACACAACATCTTGTGTGAAAAAAGACTAATAATTTCAATGACTTACCGCGGCGAACAACAGCGACAAACAATATGTAGTCAAGTCATGACTATATCATGTGCCATGGTAAAAAGGTCAGAGTTCGGCCCAACCTTTGAGTAACGATCTTTTCTTTCTAAATTTTCTCTGCTCTAGTTAATTACGACCGGATATAATATTATAATAGCATAGGTTTCTATATTGTCAAGAGCCTAATTTATTTTATTTTAGGTTTAATATAATGATGACAAGTTGTTAAGACCCAACTGCTACTGTGATCTAGGTTATGTTGTATACAGTACTTTTTAGCATCTCTTTTTAATCTAAACTGTATACGACTAGGTCTAGCATATTTGTGATGTACTGTATATGATTTATATTTGCATAGTTTGTTTAAGAGATCTACGGCCTCTTTAGATATTATTCCCATTTGTTCCTTTCTTTATTTAAATTATAGCATAGTTACACATTACGTCA